>Ga0153915_10000486_pt1 | contig 36760 bp, 25 predicted proteins | sample Opewatmetagenome_2_FD_107003 | JGI IMG/M metagenome (GOLD analysis project Ga0153915, IMG submission 107003) | Freshwater wetland microbial communities from Ohio, USA - Open water 3 Core 3 Depth 3 metaG | ecosystem: Environmental > Aquatic > Freshwater > Wetlands | place: USA: Ohio, Lake Erie... | reverse complement strand
CTTTTTGCCGTCCTTCTCGAAGGTGAAGTAGTTGAACGGCGTCATGCCCACCTGCACCCCGGGAAGCTTCGAGATCTTCTGCAATGCCCCGTCGAAGACTGCCAGCTTCTCCAGAGTGAACAGGTCCGGCGCCTCCGCCGTGACCATCAGGTAGTCCTGGATCTTCTCCTCGGAACCGAACTGTTTCGACAGTTCCGTGAAGTGCTTGTTCTCCGGAAGCATGGTGTTGACGCTCGCGTTGACCTGGATCTGGGTCGCCTTCCAGCCGAAGAACACGGTGATGGCCACGACGCCGGCGATGATGAGCCATGCATATTTCTGAGAGAGTTCTATCAGCCGTCTTACCGGTGAATTCACAAAGTCCAGATCCTTTTGAGGAAAAAGTGCCCCAGAGATGACTCGAACATCCGACCTACGGTTTAGGAAACCGTCGCTCTATCCTGCTGAGCTACTGGGGCCCGCACCGGGAACCGATTCTATTCGCTTCCCCCGGACGTGTCAATTCCAGGTGCAGGCTTTTCCTTCTTCACGAGGCAGGATCGGAATCCCAGCGCCTCCAGCTTGGACAGCACGGCCTCCACGTCGTCCTCCCGCAGTCCCGGAACCAGGACCCGGGTGACGCCCGTCCCAGAGCTCTCCAGGGCCACCTTCAGGCCCGCGGCGGCGATGCGGGCCCTGATGCGTTCCGCGTTCTGCCCGTCCCCGTAGGCGCCCGCCTGGACCGCGAACCTGTCGTTCGACTCGGCCTTGCCCACCACTTCCAGCCGGACCCGGGCCACGCCGCGGCTCACCATGTCCAGTTCCTCGGCGGCCGCGCGCGACAGGTCGATGATCCGGCCCTCCACGAAGGGGCCCCGGTCGTTGATGCGCACCAGGGTGGATTTGCCCGTGTCCAGGTCCGTGACCTTGACCAGGCTGCCGAACGGCAGCTCCCGGTGTGCGGCCGTTTTCGTGTTCGTATCGAAGACCTCCCCATTGGAGGTGAGACGGCCGTGGAACTTGCCCCCGTACCACGAGGCGAGGCCTTCCTCCGGCTGATCGCAGGAGGCGGGCATGGCGCTCGGCAGCAGGAGGGCGATGAGGAGGATGAGGCGGACTACCATCATTGGCATTTTCGGCGGCTTTCCCGTCAAAGACGAGCCACGGCCAGGGCGCTCAGATCCTTCCGCGGGACGTCGAAGGGACTGTCCCGCCGTACCGCGCGGCCAAGGTCCGCCAGGGGCCGTTCCCCGCGGCAGCTCGAGAGGAAGCGGACAGCCCCTTCGGCGCCGAACGGCCCGCCGTGGATGCACTCGGAACCGAACAGGCCCTCCGAGCCGATCAGGAGCAGGTCCCCTCTTTCCATGGTGAAGGCCGCCTGCGGGATCGTCGGGTCCTCCTCCGTGCCCAGCCGGAAGGCGGAGGTGGCGGGCGATTCCTTCAGCCGGTATCCCGCCCCGTCCCGAGAAAACAGGAGGGCCGCCGGATGGCCGGCGGAGGCCCAGCGGGAGGCGCCCGTGGCCGCGTCCACGGAAAGCAGGCAGGCGCCGAGCGGATCCCCGTCCATGCCCGCCGTCTCCAGGAAGCCCCGGTTCACGTTGGCGAGCACCTCCCCCGGTTCCCGGAGGCGGGAGAAGGACGCGTGCAGGAGGGCCCTGTAGACCATGGCGATCAGGGTGGAGGCCATGCCGCGTCCCCCCGTCTCCGCCACGGTGGCCATGAGCACGTCCCCGTCCAGGAAGAACGCCTCGATGTAGTCGCCCCCCACGTCATCCTTCGGGACCCACAGGGTTTCGACGCGCAGCCCGGCGCGCACGACGGTTTCCCCGCGCATCATGCGCGCGTGGATTTCCCCGGCCAGCCTGCGCTCGCGGTACTCCCCGCCCATGTCCCGGAACAGCCCGACGTTCCCGACGGTCTCCCCTTCGCCGTCCAGGATGGGCCAGAGGTTCCATGAGGCGACGATCTCCGCACCGTCCTTGGAGTCCAGGCGGACGATGGGCGCGGATGCCTCAGGCCCGGCGAGGGGGGAGCCCGAAAGCGTCCTGGGGTTCAGCGCGTCCCGATCGAGCCATCGGCGGCCTTCCATTTCGCCGCGCGAGAAGCCCGTGAGCTCCCCGGCCGCGCGGTTCCAGAAGACCACCCTGCCTTCGCGGTCCGTCACGAAAAGCCCGTCCCCGATCCTGTCCATGAGTTCAAAGCGGTTTTCGGCCATGTTGATCACCGTCAATCCTTCATAGTATATGTTTGTCGCCGAAAGGGGAAGGTGAACCGTGGACTTGAACGAGGTGAAGAAGCTCCTTGGATTCCAGGCCGTGGACCGTTTCGTGCGCGCCGGGATGAAGCTGGGCCTGGGTACGGGCTCCACGGCCATCTGGGCCGCGCGCCGGGTGGGGGAGCTTTTCTCCCAGGGACGGCTCCGGGACCTGAAGATCGTCGTGACCAGCCTGCAGACGGACCTGGAATGCCGTTCCCTCGGGCTTCCCGTGCTTTCCCTGAACGACCGCGCCATCGACGGTTCGCTGGACCTGACCGTCGACGGGGCCGACGAGGTGGACCCGGAACGCAACCTGATCAAGGGCGGCGGCGGCGCGCTCCTGCTGGAAAAACTGATCGCCTACGCCTCGGAGAGGCTTCTCATCATCGTGGACGACTCCAAGCTCAGCTCCAGGCCGGGGGAGAAGTTCGCGGTGCCCGTGGAGATCGTGACGGCGGCGGTGATCCCCGTGACCCGCGCCCTGGAGCAGCTGGGAGCCGCGGTGTCCATCCGGATGGCCGTCCGCAAGGCGGGTCCCGTGGTCACGGACCTCGGCAACCTGCTTCTGGACGCGTCCTTCCCGCGCTCCTACGACCCGACGGCCCTGGAATTGGAGATCAAATCGATTCCGGGAGTGCTTGAAAACGGCATTTTCTCGCGCAAGCGCCCGGAACTGCTGATCGGTTCCCCATCCGGCAAGATCGAGTACAGGCCTTAGGAAGCCTACTCCATCTCCACCTTTTTCCCGGTCCGCGCGTCACGCACTGAGCATTCCTTGTTCTCCTGAACGTAGGTCTTCACGAAATCGATATTGTCCGTCTCGACGACGATGTCGCCGTCCTTGTATATGTGGTAGATCATATTATCGTAGGAAAGATACCACTTTTTGCCCCTCCACGTCCATCGGGTCATCCAAGGAGCATCTGTTCCGCCGTGCCTATCACCTGGCAGAGTTCCATGGGCGAGGAGGCCGCCTCGATGCGGCTATCCATGGATTCGCTCTCGAAGATGCCCGCGATGTGGGAAAGGAGGATCTGGTGGATGCGCGGGGTGGAATCCGGGGTCATGAGTAGGAACAGGATGCGGATCGTCTCCCCGGCCACTGGCGCCGGGATGGGGATCCTGGGACGGATAACCAGGACGTTTGCCCGTTTCAGGCCGGAAAGGCGCGCATGGGGCACCGCGAGGCCGCGTCCCAGGTAGGTGCTCGCCATGCGTTCCCTCTCGGCCACGGAAAGGATGATGGTTTCCGGAGAGATCGGAAGGTCCCCGCGATGCACCATGCGAAGGGCGTTGCCCGTGACCGACAGGATGTCCTCCCCGTCCACGTCCAGGAAGACCGTGGCGGGTGACAGCGTGTCCGCAAGACGGACCGCCGTCTCCTGGGGATACTCCTCCTCGATCGTTCCCACCGCCTCCTCCAGGGCGTCCTCAAGCGTGAGGATGCCGCTCCATCCCCCGTCGCGCGCATGGACCAGGGTCATGTGGCAGGCCTTGCGCTGCATTTCCGAGAGGACAGGCTCCAGGGCATCGTCCTCCCAGGCCGTCATGCAGGGGCGTGCGAAGGCGGCAAGGTCTCCCGTGGGCAGCCCGGCGGCCGCGGCCAGGAACAGGTCTTTCACGTGCACGTATCCCAGGGGCTTTTGCGGATCGGTACCCAGAAGGGGGTAGCGCGAGAAACGGTTTTCCGCGATGACGCGTCCGTTCTCTCCGGGGCCCGCGTGCAGGTTTAGGCACTTCACGTGGCCGCGGGAACGCATGGCATTGCGTACCGTGAGGCTTCCCATGTCCAGGATGTTCTCGATGTGGAGCAGCTGCCTGAAGGACAACTGTCCGCCGGCCTGGGACCGGTCCAGGATGATGCGGATCTCGTCCTCCGAGTGGACCGCCGGTCCGTCCGGGGCGGAGATGCGGAACGCCTTCACGATGAGCCGTACCGAGCCTCGGAGGATCCAGATGGCGGGAAGGAATAGGATGCGGAACACTGTCATGGGCAGGGCCGTGAAGAGCGCGATCTCCACGGTCTTCCGGTTGGCCACCGATTTGGGCACCAGCTCCCCGAGCACGACGTGCAGGTAGGACACCAGCGCGTAGGCGATAGCCAGGGCAATGGCATGCGCGCCCACGGCGGCGCCGATGCCGTGGAATCCCGCGCCGGCCATCCGGGACTCCAGGAGCCGGGCCACGGCGGGTTCCCCGAAGAATCCGAGCCCGATGCTGGTGAATGTGATGCCCACCTGGCAGACGGACAGGTAGGTGTCCAGGTCGGCCTGGATGCGGGCCACCCGGCGCGCGCGCCGGTCCCCCTGGGAGGCCAGGGCCTCCACCTGCGTGGGCCGCGCCTTCACCATGGAGAACTCGGCGAGCACGAAGAACGCGTTCATGAGAAGGAGAAGCAGGAGTGACAGGAGGTTCAGGGTTGCCATGGCTCCGCTTCCGACGGTACCACCGGGACTCCCGTCATCCCTTCACGTCCATCGACACCACAGTGACGTCGTCGGTGAACCCGTCCTTTCCTGCGGCGGCGAGCGCCATGCGGAGGAGGTTGTCATTGAAGCCGGAAAGCGGCACCTTCGCGCAGAGAAGGTGCCGCAGGACATCCGCGTCGACATGGCCGTCCGCCGCACCGACCTCGACCAGGCCGTCTGTGAAAAACACGATCCTGTCGCCGGGCCGAAGCGCGGCGGTTTCCGTCCCGTATCCGGCCTCCGACGCGAATCCAAGCGCCATGCCTTCCGCATGCATCGGGATGGCCCCGCCGTCCCTCACGACGTGGAACGGGAGGTGGCCCGCATTGGCATAAGAGAGGCGCATCGCCGCGGGATCCAGCAGACAGGCGGCAAAGGTGACGAGCAGGTCCGGGATCCTGTTCAACTCGCCGCAGACCGAGTGGTTGAGCCACGTGAGCAGGTCCGCCGGGTCGATCGGCGCCGCCCGCCTCCGGTTCATGTACCCGTCGGAGATCCACGCCTTGAGCATCGCGGTCACGAAGGCTCCCTGGATGCCGTGGCCGCTCACGTCCCCGATGAGGCAGAGGTACTTCGCGTCCGGTAGGGGGATGAGGCTGTAGTAGTCGCCGCCGCACTGAAGGCCGGGAAGGGGCTGATAGGTCACGGAGAAGGAGACGTCGCCGTTTTCCGGCAGGTCGCACCGCAGGAGCGCCTTCTGGAGTTCGCCGCCCCAACGCAGCTCCTCCTCGAGCCTTCGTTGGTAGATCCTCCGCTCCTCCCGCGTCATGCGGATGTCCAGCGCCTTTTCGATCTCGGCGCGCAGCACGTCGATGTCGCAGGGCTTGAGGATGAAGGAAAAGATCCCCGCCGTGATCGCCTTGCGGATCTCCGGGATGTCGCTGTACCCGCTGAACAGGATCGTGATGATCTCGGGATACAGCGAGCGTACGCGCATGAGGAAATCGCTGCCCTTCATGCCGGGCATCCTCATGTCGGAAACGACGAGCGCCATCCGTGCGCTTTCGTTTTCCAGCAGCGCCAACCCCGCCTCCGCCGAAGCGGCCGTGAGGATCGAGACTCCGCGTCCCCGCGCCCAGTCCGAGAGCGCCAGGGAGACCGAATCGAGGATGAGGTCCTCGTCGTCCACGAAAAGGATCTTCCATTCATCCATGGCGGCGCGCTCCTTGTTGGATTCAGACCGCGGCGGCGGGGATGCCATCCGTGAGCAGCTCCCTCCGTACGGGTCCGGCATGCGGAAACGATGCGGCCGTGATCCCTGCAGCGTAACCTTCCGGATCCTCTACCCATCCATTATATTGAGAATCCGTCGGTGACGCCACTTTTCGATCGGGATTCCCATTGCGCCCTTTCCACGGCGGAACGGTAGAGGTATAGTTCCCTGTCGATCCGTGCCTGGTGAGGAACGAATCCATGCGTCCCATCGACGGCAGGAGCGGAAGGACTGAGAGGCGATCCGATGAGCAGTGAACCCGTCAGGGTCCTCATGGTGGAGGCCGATCTGGAGATCTTCCGCCGTTTCCAGGGTTTCCTTGGGGATGGCGATCGCCGGCGGATGACGATCGAGCGCGCCGACGGGATAGTATCCGGCATGGAGCTCCTATCAAGGGGAGGGATCGACGCGGTCCTGCTCGATGCCGGTCCCGCGGGCGGCGGCGTCGGCGGGACCTGTGGGACGATCCACGGCTTTCTTCCGGATGTTCCGATCATCGTGCTCGCCGATGGGGATGAAGGGGGGGACGTGGCGGAAGCCCTCCCGCCGGGCGCACAGGACATCCTGGTCAAGGGGAAGGTGGACGCCGAAGTCCTGGTCCGCTCCGTCCGTTACGCCATCGAGCGCCTGCGCTCCGAGCGGGCGAACCGCCTCTCCCGGCGTTTCCTCGACATCGCCACCCGGGCGGAATCCATCGGCGGGCTGCTTCAGGCGCTCGTGCCGGAGATCAAGGGTTACGCGGGCTGCGCCTCCGTCGGCATCCGCCTCCTGGAGCCCGACGGCCGCATGCCGTACGGATCGTATCTTGGCTTCAGCAGGGAGTTCTGCGAGAAGGAAAACGAGTTGACCTTGACGCGCGACCGGTGCCCGTGCGCCGACGTGGTTGCGGGGAGGACGGATCCGGCGCTTCCCTGGTTCACCCCCGGCGGATCGCTGCGGGTGGATGACACGGCCGTGTTCCTTGCGGCGATGACGGAAGGGGAACGGGGCAGGACATGCGACGCCTGCAGGATGCACGGATCCGTGTCGATCGCCCTCATTCCGATCAAATCGGACGGACGTACCATCGGGCTGGTCCACCTCGCCGACGCCCGGGCGGGCGCCATCCGGATGCAATGCGTCGCGCTGCTTGAGGAGATCTCCGTCCGTTTGGGCCTGTCCATCGAGCGCATGCGGTCGCGCGATACCCTGCGCCGCAGCGAGGCGGACTACCGACGGCTCCATGAGAGCATGATGGACGCTTACGTCAGGATGGGGTTGGACGGCCGGATCGTCGAGTCCAACGAAACCTTCCGGAGGATGACCGGCTACGGGCCGGACGAAATGAAGGCGCTCACCTATGTCGGCCTGACCACGGAGGAAGGACGCTCCCTGGATGCCGCGGACACGGAAAAGCAGATGCTCGATCGGGGCTATTCCGACGTTCTCGTGAGGGAGTTCCGCAGGAAGGACGGTTCCGTCTTCCCGGTCGAGCTCCGGGCATCCCTGCTCAGGGACGACGCCGGGGAAGCCACGGGGGTATGGGCCCTCGTGCGGGACGTCACGGAACGCGTGCGCCTCGAAAGGGACCTCGAGAGGGAGAAAAACCTGCTTCGAACCCTGATCGACAACCTTCCCGACTTCATCTATCTGAAGGACACGGAGAGCCGGTTCGTCCTCGGCAACATCGCCATTGCGCGCTTCATGGGGGTGGACGACCCGCGGGACCTCGTCGGCAAGACGGACCGGGATTTCTATCCCCGCGACATCGCGGAGAAATTCAGGAACGACGAACGGCAGGTCATCGATTCCGCGCGCGGCATGGGCAATATCGAGGAGAAGGCGACGTCCCCGGACGGCACGTCCCGATGGATCCTGTCGACCAAGATCCCGCTCCTCGACGGGAAGGGGGCGGTGACGGGCCTGGTGGGCATCGGACGCGACGTCTCGGAACGGAAGAAAGCCGACGGGGAGAAGGAACTGCTCCAGTCGCTCCTGCTCCAGTCGCAGAAGATGGAGGCGATCGGCCGCCTGGCCGGAGGCGTCGCCCATGACTTCAACAACATCCTGACCGGGATCATGGGCTTCTGCGACGTCATCCTGCTGAAGGCCAAGACGGGCGAACCGCCGGCGCGCTACGTCCACGAGATCCTCAAGGCGTCCCGTCGGGCGGCGCGGCTCACGCAGGGCCTTCTTGACTTCAGCAGGAAAAGCATATCCAGCAAGAGGGTGACGGACCTGAACGAGCTCGTGCGGAGGAACGAGAGGATGCTGCAGCGCATGATCGGGGAGGAGATCGAGCTGCGCTTCGAACCGTGGAGGGAAGCCGTTCCCGTCCTCGCCGACGACGTCCAGTTGGAACAGGTCCTCCTGAACCTGGCGGCCAACGCGCGCGACGCGATGCCGGACGGCGGGAGGATCACCGTGCGGGTCAGCTGCGAATCGATCGGACCGGATCCGTCCAACCCCGCGCGGAAACCCGGAATCCATGCCCGCCTCTCCTTCGGCGACACGGGCACCGGCATGGACGAGGACACGAAGGCAAGGATCTTCGAGCCGTTCTTCACGACCAAGGAGATCGGCAAGGGAACGGGCATGGGACTGTCCATCGTCTGGGGGATCGTCGAGGAGCACGGGGGCTTCACCACGGTGCAGAGCGTCCCGGGCCGGGGGACGGCGTTCGACGTTTTCCTGCCCCTGGCCTCCCCGCAGGACGAAACCGCCGTCACCGTGGAGGAGATTCCGCACCACGGGGGAACGGAGACCGTACTGGTCGTCGACGACGAGGCGGGGATCCGGAGCGTCGTGCGCGCGACGCTGGAAGGATACGGATACGCGGTCGTCGAAGCGGCCGACGGCGAGGACGCGGTGCGGCGGTTCGCGGAGCGGAAGGACGCTGTCGATCTGGTCCTTCTCGACGTGGTCATGCCGAAGAGGGGCGGACGCTGGGCCTTCGATGAGATCAGGAAGCTCCGGCCGGACATGAAGGTGGTTTTCATGTCCGGCTACGGGCCGGAGCATCTGGAAAAAAAGGGAGTCGACCCGAAAAGACGGAGCATGATCCGCAAACCCTTCACGGCGGCGCGACTGGCGGAAATCGTCAGGGAAAAGCTCGACGAACGCGGGGACTGATGAGACAAGGCGGACGATGGGCGATCCGCGGAACTCCGTGCGCGCGCGCCGCCCGACATGCCGAACAGCCTCCGGAACCATGTTGAATTCCGGGTGGGGCGTGAGTACCTTTTCCCAAGGCATTGGTGTCGTCCGCAGCGTGGGGGGGGAATGCGGCCGCATGTCGGGGGAGGGCGGCCATTCCGCGCGAAAAGTTTTTTGGGAAAAATGTAGGATCGTCGTTGGTCCCCTCGTTGCGCCATCCGGACGGGGCGTCGGCTTCCGTCATTGACCGGATCGCAGGCAATGTGATCAACGAGCTTTCCATGATGCGGGGAATCCTCGGCGAATCCGCCAGCAGGCATGATTTCGACCTCTTGGACCGGAGCGCCCTCGCTTCCCTTTCCCGCATCGAGGAAGGGATCAGGCAGGGCAGGAGTATGCCCTGGGTGAAGGTGAACCATTGTCCGGGAAACCGCGCCGTTGCGCCTGTCGATCGGCAGGTACGGTTGGGCGTATTCCCGATTTCCGGCAACCCCCTGCACTGGGTGCATCTGCTGGGCGGCCTGATCGCGATGGAGACCTTCTCATTGGACAAAGTCCTTTACGTGATCGCCGGAAGCGACTCCAGGAAACCCGACCTGGCACCGGCGGCGGCGCGTCATGCCATGGCCAAGTCGCTTCTGGGGCTTTTCCGTCCCCTGTTCGAGTATTCCCCCATCGCCTTGGGAGGTTCCCGTTCCGGGGAAGAGAACCTGTTCAGGATTCTCGGCATGAACCCGCGCCAGCCCATCCACGCCTTCTACATAGCCGGCAGCGACCATTATCGCCGCTACCGGCCCATGACGGAAAATCCCGATACCATCCAGAAACTGGAAGACGGCATCGCCCGCGAAGGACGGGGCGCGGCCGACCGCGGGCATCGGGTGTCGGCGGTGTTTCTCGAGCGGGAGCGGGTTGTCGAGCAGATACCGGCGTCCCTGGAAGTCCTCTGGGTCCGCGGGCTTCCGGTACGGACCTCTTCCACCGGTATCCGCCAGGCCCTGTCGGACCAGGGACAACGACGGGATCTGTACACGCTTCCGTTCTCGGCATACATGACAATCCGCGGGAATCGTCTGTACAATACGGGCTCCCTTGCGGGGGTGTCCCCGTCCGCGCTTTGATGCGGCGTCGATTCCGGGCGGCAGGAGGGGAGGGCGGATGGAACCGCGGGCCGAAGGGGAAGTAAAATACCGCTCGGTCTTCATGGCCATGGCCGAAGGCGCGGTTTTGCAGGCGGCAGACGGGGCCGTCACCGACGTCAATTCCGCGGCGGAGAGAATCGAAGGCCGCACGGCCGGACAGATGATCGGCCGCATCCCCGCTGAATTGTATCAAGGGTCGATCCATGAAGACGGCAGCGCTTTCCCCGGGGAACTCCATCCATCCATGGTCGCCCTGAGGACGGGAGAACCGCAATCCACTGCCGCGATGGGAATCCACAGACCCGACGGATCCCTTGCATGGATATCGATCAACTCGCAACCCTTCACGGCTCCCGGGGAATCCAAACCGCATGCGGTCGTGACGACTTTCCACGACGTCTCCGAGCCCAGGAAGGCCGAATGGAAGCACCGGATCCTCTTCGAAGAGTCCTTCGACGGCCTCTTCGTCACCTCCCCCGCAGGGAGGATCCTTGAGATGAACAAGAAGGGGATCCTGATGTTCGGTTATAGCGGAAAGGAGGAAATTCTCAATCTCGATCTGGCGCGGGACGTCTATGAAACGCCGGAAGACCGGGGGAGGATCCTTGCCCTGGCGGACACGATGGGGACCGCCGAATATGACGTCGTGGTGAAGAAGAAAAACGGCGAAAGGATGGTCACGCATTGTTCCCTCACCGCGGTGAAGGACGAGAGGGGGAGGGTTGCCTCATACATGGGCGCCATTCGCGACATCACGGATCATAACCGCGTGGAAAGCGAGCTGAAGGATTCGCGCACCCAACTGCGCAACCTGGCCACGCACCTTTTGTCCGCGCGGGAGGAAGAGCGGCGGAAGGTGGCCCGGGAGATCCACGACGAGTTGGGGCAGGTGCTCACCGCGCTGAAGATGGACCTCAAATGGCTTGAAAAGCGGCTTGTCCCCTCCCCCGGACAGCTCCAGGAGAAGATAGGCGGGATGATCGGCCTCACGGACCAGACCATCCGAAGGGTCCAGAAGATTTCCGCGGAGCTGCGGCCGCGCATGCTGGACGACCTCGGCCTGGATGCTGCGGTCGACTGGCTCTCCAGGGACTTCTCCCGGCGGACGGGCATCGCCTGCACGGTGACGGAAGACCTCGGAAAACTTCGTATCGGAGAGGGGATCGCAACGGCGCTGTACCGCATCGTCCAGGAAGCCCTGACCAACATCGCGCGTCACGCCCAGGCATCCCGGGTCGCCGTGGATATGCGGGCAGCGCGAGGACGGGTCGAGGTATCCGTCCAGGACGACGGGATCGGCATTTCGGAGGAGCAGGCGGCGGACCCGCATTCCCTGGGCCTGATCGGCATCAGGGAGAGGGTCCTGGCGTTCGGCGGGGAAACGACGATCACGGGGGAGAAGGGAAAGGGCACGTGCATCCGCGTGGCGGTTCCCCTGTCCCGGGACGTAGCGCAGGCATGATCAAGGTGCTCATCGTGGACGACCATGCCATCGTCCGCAAAGGCCTGAGGCAGGTGGTCACGGAGAGTCCCGGCATCGTGGTGGCGGGCGAGGCCGCGGGCGGCCAGGAAGCGCTCGACCTCGCACGGAAGCAGGATTTCGACGTGGCGGTCGTGGACATCACCATGCCGGGAAGGGGGGGGCTGGAGATTCTCAAAGATCTCAGAAACGAAAATCCTTCCCTGAAAGTGATGATGCTGAGCATGCATTCGGAGGAGCAATACGCGATCCGTAGCTTTCGCGACGGGGCATCCGCCTATCTGACCAAGGAGAGCGCTCCGGACGAGCTTGTACAGGCGATCCGGACGGTTGCCGGCGGAAAACGCTACATCACGCAGTCCGTCGCCGACAGGCTTGCCGTTTATGTCGAAACGGAGACGGAGACCCCCCCCCACGAAAGGCTGTCGGACCGCGAGCTTCAGGTTCTCCTGCTTCTTGGGGCCGGAAAATCCGTCAGGGACATTTCCCGCGAGCTGTCGCTGAGCATCAAGACCATCGGCACTTATAGGTCCCGCGTCCTGCAAAAAATGGGCATGGAGAAGAACGCGCAGATCATCCGGTATGCCATCCAGCATCGCCTTGTGGAATGAAACAGGATGCACTACGATATATAAGCAAATGATGTAATGTATAAAATAGCATGATTCTTGTAGGATTCCGACCGACAAAAGAAACATCATCCGCCCGATAATACAATCCTCCATCCGCCGATATCTTTCATTTCGTGCGGGTTCCATCATCGACAGAGAGACGAATCATGAAAGTGATGCTCATAGATGAGGCGAAAGCCGTACGAGAGCGTTTAGGCGGGGTCCTTTCCGACCTGCCCGGCATCGAGGTCATGATCCAGGCGTCGGGAACGGAGACGTTGCTCCCTGTCATCCAACGGAAGCGGCCGGACGTTGTCATATTGGACATCAACATGACGGGGGGGGGAGGCCTGGATCTGATCCGCGGAATCAGGGAAAAAGGCGAATCCCCCTTGGTCATCGTGCTTTCAAGCTCCTCCAACCTGCAATACCGGAGAAAATGCCTCGAGGCGGGCGCCATGTATTTCTTCGACAAGGTGTGGGAGCAGGACTGGCTGTTCGATACTGTCCTCGCCCTCAAGGAAGAGCTGGGATGAACGGGAGCGCCATGCGGCTTTTCGCATTCACCCTCGACGGCCGGCGTTTCGCCCTACGGCTCGAAGCCGTCGTGAGGGTCATCCCTTCGGTCGAGATCACCCCCCTTCCGGGCGCTCCCGGCATCGTACTCGGCCTGATCGACATCGAAGGCGCGATCGTGGCGGTCGTCGATGTCCGGACGCGCTTCGGCTTCCCCGTAAGGGAGATCGGCGTGGACGATCGGATCCTCGTCGCCCGGACCGGCCGTCGGACGATCGGAATCCTCGTGGATACCGCCGGGGAAGTGATCGAAGCGGACGAAGCCGACTTGAATCGGGACGCCGTCGGTTCTACGGCGGACGGCGCCGTCGTGGGAGCCCTCCGGACGGCGGAAGGGATCGTGCTCATCCATGACCTGGAAAAGCTCCTTTCCATTGGGGAGGAAAGGGCTCTTTCGAGCGCCCTGGAGCGCAAAGGCGCGCAAACATGAGCGGATGCATGTCCGATGAGCTGATCGCCCGATTCACCGCCACGGTCGAGGCATCTTTGGGTCTGCGGATTCCAGGGAACGACCGCATCCATCTGGAACGGCAGATCAACCAGGCAGCGGTCGAGAAAGGCTTCCCGGACGGCGCCCATTTCGTGGATTGGCTGGCCAGTTCCCCGCCGGACCGGGGTACGATAGAGCTCCTTGCCGGACATCTCACCGTGGGAGAGACCTATTTTTATCGGGACGCGGAGACTTTCCGGATCCTCACGGATCGGATCGTCCCGGAGATCGCCGCGAAGAGGCGCGCGGAGGGTAGGATCTTGAGGATCTGGAGCGCCGGGTGCGCGACCGGGGAAGAGCCGTATTCCATTGCCGTTCTCCTTCACGAAGCACTGCCCGATGTTTCGGACTGGAACGTCACCATCCTCGCTACGGACGTGAACCCGCTGTTCCTCGCTAAAGCGACGTCGGGAGTCTATCGGGATTGGTCCTTCCGGGACGCGCCAACCTGGTTGAAATCGAAATATTTCATGCCGCGCGCGGACGGAATCTTGGAGATTCTTCCTTCCTTGAGGACATGGGTCGATTTCCGCGTCCTCAACCTCGCGGAAGGCGGTTATCCTTCACTGGCCTCCAACACGAACGCCATGGACCTGGTGTTCTGCCGGAACGTGCTCATGTACTTCTCTCCCGCCGTGGCGCGGGAAGTCGTGCGCCGCATCGCCCTATCCCTCGTCGACGGCGGGGTTCTCGTTGCCAGTCCGTCGGAGTTGCCGCTCGTTTCCGAAGCCGCGTCTCCGCTCGAGAAGCTCCCGGATTCGTGTCTCCTGAGAAAAGGGGCGCCTGCGGCGTTTTTGGCGGTCGTTACGGAAGATCCGCCGGATCTTCCGGTCCCGTATGAGTCTCCTTCCCGCGGGGAACCTCCCAAGGCGGCCCAATCGCCGCGCAGCGGCATCGAACGCGCGGAGGCGCTGTACGGCGAGGGGCTCTATGAACGGGCGGTGGAGACGGTGCTCGGGCTTCCGGGAGACGCCCTCGGAGAACCCGTGGCGCTCATGCTCCTTGCACGCTCCTATGCGAACATGGGGAGCCTGGACCGTGCGCAGGAGTGGTGCCAGAAGGCGGTACAGGCGGACAAGCTGAAGCCCTTCCCCCATTACCTTCTCGCGACGATCCTCGATGAAAGGGGCGATCGGGAACGGGCAGAGAGGGAACTGGAGCGGGTGCTCTACGCGGACCCGGATTTCATTCTAGCCCACTTCGCCCTGGGTCACATGGCGCTGAGGCAGGGAAGGGCGGGGGAAGGGAAGAGGCGCTTGGGGACGGCACGCACCCTCCTCCAGGGCTGCCGGGCGGAAGACATGGTCCCCGAATCGGAAGGGACCTCGGTCGGAAGGCTTTCCCAGACCATCGATGCACTCCTGGAGGGAGGCGGGGAGCCATGACGGAATCGACCAGGTCGATTCTCAGGACTCGTGCCGAGGTATTGGCGCGAAAGGTCCCCGATGAGGGCAGACAAGCGAAGGACGTTCTTTCCATCACGGAGTTTCTGCTCTCCCGGGAACGTTACGCCGTGGAGTTCCGATTCATCCGGGAAATCCTGCCGTTGAAAAACCTTACGCCATTGCCGTGTACGCCCGCCTTCGTCCTCGGCATCGTCAATCTGCGCGGTCAGATCCTATCCGTGATCGACCTCAAGCGGTTTTTCGGGCTTCCGGGGGGAGGCATCACGGAGTTGAACAGGATGATCGTCCTGAAATCCGGGGACATGGAGTTCGGCATTCTATCGGATGAAATCCTCGGCATCAGGGCCGTCCCACGGTGCGATATCAGACCTTTATCGTTCGCCACCGCGATTCCGGCTGCCCTGATCGTCGGCATGACCGAGGCGGGATGCGTCATCCTGGACGGGGAAAAGGTCCTCTCGAATCCGGGGATCCGCGTCGAGGAGGAGGTACCATGAAAAAGCGTTTTATTGAAGCCGTTCTGATCGTTCTCCTTTCCGTATCGTTGAGAACGTGGTCCGAACCGATCCGCATCGGCGCCATCCTTCCGGTCACCGGAAACAATGGGATCACCGGGCAGAACATGCGCGACGGCATGCAGCTCGCCGTCGAAGAGATCAACAAACGGGGCGGGGTGAACGGCAACAGGATCGAGATCGTCCTTGAGGACAGTAAAAGCGACCCCCAGGCGGCGGTTGCGGCATTCGCAAGGATGGAAAGCGGACGGCCGCCCCTGTTCTACGTGTCTTTCGTAAGCTCGATCGGCATGGCCTTGGCTCCGCTCGCGGAGGACAAACACGTGGTGCTCGCAGGCCTTGTCACGGCCGCCCGAGACTTTACCTTGGGGCGGGAATGGGTCTTCCGGTATTGGCCGTTGGGACAGGCGTACGTTGCCCCCCTTTTGCACATTCTCCAGGATTTGAAGGCCAAGAAGCTCGGTATCCTGTATCAAAACGACGAGTTCGGCGTGGAACAGTACCAGCTCATGTCGAGGCAATACGCGGATATGGGCGGTAGCGTGGAAGCCGCCAGGGTGGAGATGAAGGACGTCGATTTCCGCTCGAAGATCGCGTCGTTGAAGAATCAGGACGCCATCTACGCCGCGTTCACCGGCAACCTTCTCTCGGTGGCCCTGAAGCAGATCAAGGAATCTGGCTATCCCGGATCCGTCCTGTCGCCTGTCGGCGCGGCCAATCCCGCGCTTTTCGACCTGCCGGAGCTGGATGGAGTCTACGTCACCGCGCCGATCATCCATAACCCCAATTACCTCTACGCGAAGGATGCCGGGGACAAGTTCGTGTCCCGCTACAAAAAGCCTTTCGATCAATGGGCCGCCAACGGCTACGATTTCATCAGGCTGGTCTCGGGACTGCTTGAGGACAGGCAGATCACGCGTCAGGGCGTGAGGGACCTGCTGGCCGGCGGGTTCGAGTATTCTGGCGTGTTCGGTTCCCTGAAGGTGAAGGCGGGCGGGCACGATTTTTCTTTCCAGTTGTATCCCGCACAGGTCGTGAACGGTGCCCTGAAATACAGGTAAGGACGGGAAAGGACCTTTTCATGAAGACAATAGGAGCGAAACTCGTCGGCGGGTTCCTTTTCTTCATCCTCATGATCGTTGCCCTCGCTTTCTTTTCGACGTATGAAAGCCAGATCTACCTGCAGGAATCGATCGGCCAGAGTTCCGTATTCATCGCCAATGAAATACTGGTGAACATGAACATGGCGATCTACGACAGGATCGACAGGCTGGATGTGCGTACCCGGGACCGCTTCGTGCTTGACGCGGTCGGCGCTTCCAACAGGGAATTCGACGGAATGGCATTGCCGGTGGCATATATGGAAGGGCTGGAAGCGGAGTGGAAGACCGCCCATAAGGACGTTTCGTCCCCCTCCGCCGCTAAGGTGACGGGGAATTTTTTGGCGGAGGAACTGCGTCGAATCTATATCACCGACAGTGAGGATCGGGATGGCGTCAAGACCATCCTTGAGGTAGTCGTGACGAACAAGTATGGGGCGACGGTGGCGGCGACCCGGCCGACCGCAGCCTACAGGTACGATGGAGCCGCGCTATGGCGGAAAGCGAAGGAATCGGGCACCGCGGTCGGAGACATGGCGGAGCAGGAGGAAGGCCAATCCATGGTCATTCCGATCGCCGTAGCCATCCGGGACCAACAGGACGAGTTTATAGGCGTATTCATGGCCATGATCTGCGCCGATACGGTCATCCGCAATGCCGTCATCACGTACAAGAAATATGAAACGACGCAGATCAAATTGACGACCGAGGACGGGCATTTGATCTACTCCTCAAAAGCCTACAGATTTCTGGAGGACGTGTCCCAGAAGGATTTCTTCCGCAACGCAAAGGGATCTTCGGGGACCTTCATCACCGCCGAAGGGGGGAGGGCGACACTCTTTTCCTACTCGCGCGCCGTGGGATACCTGACCTTCCCCGGATTGCCCTGGATTCTCATGGTGGGCCACGACGTGAACGAGGTGCTGGCGCCGAGCTTCACCCTGCGCAACAGCATCTTCATCGCCTCCGCCGCCCTCGTAGTCCTCGGCATCCTCGTCGCCCTGTTCCTGTCCCGTTCCATCACGAAACCCATCGCGGCGCTCCAGACGGCGGTTGCCGGGATAGCGCGGGGAAACCTGGATACCGCGGTCGACGTACGGCGGAAGGACGAGATCGGCATGCTTGCGCGGTCCTTCAGCGGGATGATCGGAGCGCTCCGGCAGACCGCCTCCATCGCGCAGCGGATCGCTTCCGGAGACCTTACCATGCAGGCGGTGAAGCGCTCGGAGGATGACCTCCTGGGCAAGTCCCTGGAGAACATGCTGGAAAACCTGCGTACCCAGATCCGGGAGCTGATGGAGGGCGCGAGCGTCCTCGCCGCTTCCTCGAGCGAAATCTCGACGTCCACGTCGCAACTGGCGTCCAGCTCCGCCGAATCCGCGGCCTCCATCAGCGAGGCGACGGCGACGGTCGAGGAGGTGAAACGCACCGCGCAGCTTGCCGCCGAGAAGGCCGGCCTGGTTGCGGCGGAGGCCCGGAAGAACGCGGAGCTTTCCCGCGGCGGCAGGCAGGCCGCGGAAGAGTCGCTCAAGGCGAACCGGCACATCCGGGAACAGATGGACTCCATCGCGGAGAGCATCGTGCGCCTCAGCGACCAGAGCAGGGCGATCGGGGAGATCATCGAGGCCGTCAACGGCCTCGCGGACCAGTCGAACCTCCTCGCCGTCAACGCGGCCATCGAAGCGGCGCGGGCCGGGGAACAGGGGAAGGGCTTCACCGTCGTGGCGCACGAGATCAGGAACCTCGCCGAACAGTCCAAGCGCGCGACGGTCCAGGTCAAGACCATCCTGGGCGACATCCAGAAGGCCACGAGCGCCGCCGTCATGGCGACGGAGCAGGGCAGCAAGGCCGTGGAGACGGGGGTCCGGCAGTCCAGCGAAGCCGGGGTGACCATCATGAAACTTGCGGAAAACAGCGAACGGGCCACGCAGGCGGCCACGCAGATCGCGGTATCCAGCCAGCAGCAGCAGGTGGGGATGGACCAGATGACCCTCGTGATGGAGCACATCAAGGAGGCGGGCAACCAGAACGTGCAGAGTTCCAGGCAGCTCGAGACCGAGGCGAAGAACCTCCATGCCCTCGGCCGGAAACTGTTGGACCTGACGGAGAGATACAAGGTGTAGCGGATGGCGACCGGCATGGGCGAAGACGACATCCTGCTCGCGCACCTGCGGGAAACCTTCCGGCTCGAGGCGGAGGAGCATCTGGAGAGGATCTCCTCCGGGCTCCTGGAGATGGAGGGGGCGACGACGGCCGAAGGGCTGTCGAAGACCGCCGAAGCGGTTTTCCGCGAAGCGCACAGCCTCAAGGGCGCCGCGCGCGCCGTGAGCATGGGAATCGTCGAAACGGCCTGCCGTCACCTGGAAGGGCTTTTCGGGGCGGTGAAGCGCGGCGGCCCCGCCTTCAGCCCGGGGCAATTCGACGGCGTCCATCGGATCGTCGACGCCGTCCGCAACCTGCTGTCCGTGCCCGAATCGGCCCGGGCGGCCTTGTCGCTGGGCATTCTCGGGATGCTGGACGGGCAAAACCCGGGCACGGACGGCGGCCGCAGCCCGGTAGCGGAGCCGGCGGCCGCTCCATGCTCCCCGCAACCCGCCGCGGCGGATCCGGATCCCTCCGATACCGTGCGGATCCCCGCGCGGAAGCTGCGTTCGCTTCTTCTTCTCACGGAGGGCATGCTCGCCCTGAAGGTGGAGGCGGACCAGAGGGTCCAGGACGTGTACGGTCTCCTCGGGCTCGCGGAGCCCTGGAAGCGGGAATGGGAGGGGCTTCCGGCGGAGATCGGAAGGACCCGCCGGTACCTCCGTGAAATCCCGGCATTCGACGGCCTGTCCAAGCTGCTTCCGGCCGTCGACAGGTTGTTGGATCTGGTGGCCGACGGCCGGGAACGGGTCGGCCTGCTCACGGAAAGGCTCTCCGCCGCCGCGTTCGCCGCCGAACGGGAACGGCAGTCGGGCGGCGCCATGTGGACCGAACTGCTTGACGAGGCGAGGCGCGCGTTCCTGTTCCCGTTCTCCTCGCTCCTGGAGCTTTTTCCGCGGATGATCCGCGAAATGGCGCGGGAGGAGGGCAAGGAGGCGGACCTCGTCGTCAATGGCGGCGGGATCGAAGTGGACCGCCGGGTCCTGGAAGAGTTGAAGGACCCGCTGATCCACATGGTGCGGAACAGCATCGGCCATGGGATCGAAAAACCGGAAGAACGGACGGGAAAGGGAAAACCGCGGCGGGGAACGATCACGATCGGAATTGCCTATGGGGATGGACGGACTGTGGAGATCCTGGTCTCCGACGACGGAGCCGGCATCGATACGGCGGCGCTCAAGGAGGCGGCCGTCCGCGCGGGAGCGGTCACCGGCCGCGATGCCAACGCGTTGGACGACCGGGAAGCGCTCGATCTGGTCTTCCGGTCGGAAGTGACCACCAGCCAGATCCTGACGGACATCTCGGGCAGGGGGCTCGGCCTGGCCATCGCCAGGGAGAAGGTGGCGAAGCTGGGGGGTACCATAACGGTCGAGAGCGGGCCGTCGACCGGCACCGCGTTCCGGATCACCGCGCCGGTAAGCCTGGCCGGAATGCGGGGGGTCGTCGTGCGCGTCGGGGACCGGCTTTTCGTCGTTCCCACGGTTTCCATCCGGCGCGTCATGCGCTTCGCCGGGGGGGAACTCGGGACCGCGGGGAACCGGGAGCTTGCGCCGTTTGACGGGGCCGGGGTGCCCCTGGTGCCGCTCCGGGACATTCTGGAGATCGCATGCGACGGGACGGGCGGGACCGTCCTTGCCCTCGTTTTGGAGTCGGAACGCCGGCTGGCGGCCTTCGCGGTGGACGAGGTGATTTCCGAACAGGAGGTGCTGGTGAAAAGCCTCGGCCCGCAGCTCGGGCGCGTCCGCAACCTTTCCGGCGCCACGGTCCTCGGTTCGGGGCGCGTGGTTCCCATCCTGAACCCGGCGGATCTGCTCAAGACGGCGTGGAAGACAGCGGCGGGGCCTTGCGGGGAAACGGCGATCCGCGCCGCAGGGAATACTGAGGCGGCCGGAAGGAAGTCGATTCTCGTCGTGGAAGATTCCATCACTTCGCGCATGTTGCTGAAAAATATCCTCGAGTCCGCCGGATACCGGGTGAAGACGGCCGTCGACGGGGTGGACGCCCTCACGGAGCTGAAGACGGCCGCGTATGACCTCGTGGTGTCCGACATCGACATGCCCCGGATGAACGGGGTGGAGCTTACGGAGAAAATCAGGGGGGATGGGAAACTCCGGGAAACGCCCGTGGTCCTGGTATCGGCCCTCGATACCAGGGAGGACCGGGAGCGCGGCATCGACGCCGGAGCCAATGCGTACATCGTGAAAAGCGGCTTCGACCAGGGCAATCTGCTGGACGTCGTGCGCCGGCTGGCGTGAGAAAGGGGAACGCTTGATCGACCTGCTCATCGTGGAGGATTCGCCGTCCGTCCGGCAGCTTCTGGCCGCGATCTTCGGATCCGATCCGGACATCCGCATCGTCGCGGCCGCCTCCAGCGCGGAGGAGGCGCTGGAAATCCTACGGCACGGACGGCCGGACGTCATCACCATGGATATCGTCATGCCCGGCATGGACGGCCTGCAGGCGACGCGCCTCATCATGGAGACCGATCCCGTGCCCATCGTCATCGTGACGGCAAGCTGGGAACCTTCCCAGGTGGACAGGACCTTCCAAGCCCTGGATGCGGGGGCGGTGGCCATCGTGGAAAAACCGGACGGACCGGGCCATCCGGAATACGCGCGGACCGCGAAGCACCTTCTGCAGACCGTGAAGTCGATGGCGGAGGTCAAGCTGGTGAAACGCCGGCCCCAGTCCCGGGTGCCGACCGGGGTGATCCGTACGCCGGGCCCCGAACCGGAAATCGTCGCCATAGGCGCTTCGACGGGGGGGCCTCCGGTGATCAAGACCATCCTCTCCGGGCTGGCGTCGGGATTCCCCCTTCCCCTCCTGATCGTCCAGCATATCGTCGTCGGATTCCAGGAAGGAATGGTGCGGTGGATCCGTCAGGCCACCGGCTTCCCCCTGGATGTCGCGCGGGAGGAGGAGCCCATCGTCGGCGGCCGCGCCTATCTCGCGCCGGACGGCTTCCATCTCGGAGTCCGGCGGGACGGCCGCATCGGACTCACCACGGAGCCGCCGGAATACGGAATGCGCCCGTCGGTTTCCCGTCTTTTCCGCTCTGTGGCCGCGGCGTACGGAGGGCGGGCCGTGGGAATCCTCCTGACGGGCATGGGGGAGGACGGCGCGCGGGAGCTGCATTCGATGCGGCAGGCCGGCGCCCTCACGATCGCCCAGGACGGGGAAAGCGCGGTGGTGGACGGGATGCCGGGGAAGGCGCGGGAACTGGACGGCGCGGCGTACGTGCTCCCGCCCGAAGGGATCGCCCCCGTGCTGAACGCACTCGCCGCGAAAAACCGGGGAGGGGGCGGGATCCGATGAACGGCAAAACGGACATCCTGATCGTGGAGGACAGCGCCACGCAGCGCGAGCAGCTGCGGTCCATCCTGGAGAGGGGCGGCTTCAACGTGCGCACGGCCGCCGACGGAAACGAGGCCATCGCCGCGCTCGGCGCCCGCGCTCCGACGGTGGTGATCGCCGACATCATCATGCCCGGGATGGACGGATACGCGCTCTGCCGCCGCATCAAGGAACGGGAGGAGAGGAAGGACATGCCCGTGATCCTCATGACGTCCCTGGGCGCCACGGAGGACGTCATCGCGGGCCTGGAGTGCGGCGCCGAGTATTTCCTCACCAAGCCCTGCGACGGGGAGTATCTGATCCGGCTGATCCGGGGCATCGTCTCGGATCCCGGACCCGCCGGGCGGGCGGCGGCCCCCATGAAGCTCGAGTTCGTCCACGACGGCAGGACGCACGCCATCGAGGCGAGCGGCACGCGCGTACTCCGTCTCCTGCTGTCCACCTATGAGGGCGCCGTGGAGGTGAACCGCAGGCTCGCGGCCTCCCGGCAGGACCTGGAGAAGCTCACGCTGGAGCTGGAGACCAAGGTGGAGCAGAGGACGGCGGCCCTCACGGAAGAGGTCGCGGAGCGGAAGCGGGCGCAGGAAGCCCTGCGGCGCAGCGAGGAAAAATACCGCTACCTGGTGGAGAATACCAGCGACGTCATCTACACCATCGCATCCGGCGGCATCGTCTCCTTCGTCAACAACGCGGCGGAAAGGCTGAGCGGCCGTCCGATTGCACGGATCGTCGGCCGCCACTACGCCCGGTTCGTCCACCCGGAAGACCGGGCGGCCGTCCGGGAGCACTACCGCAACACCCTCCTGGGCCGCGAGGAACCGATGGAATGCAGGATCCCCGTCCGCTCCGGCGGGATCCGCTGGGTGCGCTTCCGCAACCGCCCCATCCTGCAGGAAGGCCGCCTCATGGGAGTCCATGGATCGATGACGGACATCACGGAGCAACGGAAGCTCGAGGAGCAGTTCCTTCATGCGCAGAAAATGGAGGCGATGGGAAGGCTCGCCAGCGGAATCGCCCATGATTTCAACAACATCCTGATGGCGATCCGCGGATTCACGGAAATCCTGCTGAAGCGGCTTTCCCCCGAGGAAGCCGGACGCAGTTTCGCCCAGGAGATCGGGAAGGCGGCGGAGCGTGCCATCGCCCTCACGGGACAGCTGCTTGCATTCAGCCGCAAGCAGGAGCTGCGGTGCGAAGTCGTGAACCTCAATACACTGATCGCGGACGCCGTGGAGATGCTCAAGCGCGTGATCGGGGAGGACGTCAGGATTTCGATCGAGCCCGACCCATTGCAGCCGCTCGTCAAGTCGGACCGGAACCAGCTGGTTCAGGTGCTGATGAACCTCGCCGTGAACGCCCGGGACGCGATGCCGAACGGCGGCATCTTGACGATCGCCACGTCCGTGTCGAAGTCCGGCGGGGGAAGCCCGGTCCTTCCCGACCCCGCGCCGGGGGATTACGCGGTGATGACGGTCGCGGACACGGGAACGGGGATGACGCCCGAGGCGCTGGCGCACCTGTTCGAACCGTTTTTCACCACGAAGGAAAAAGGGAAGGGTACGGGCCTGGGATTGGCCACCGTCTATGGGATCGTGAATCAGAGCGGAGGCCACGTCGCATGCGCCAGCGAATTGGGGAAGGGTACCGTTTTCACGGTGCGCTTCCCATTGGTCGGGGAGGCTTGAAGATGTCGGACAGGGAACAGCGCGAGACGATCCTTCTTGCGGACGACGATGAAAGCGTCCTTCTGCTCCTGAAAACGCTGTGCGAGGATCTGGGGTACCGGATCATCGAGGCGGTGAACGGACTGGATGCATTGGAGAAAGCCGTTCTCCACACGCCGGACCTCGTGATCCTGGACTGCACGATGCCGGTGAAGAACGGTTTCGACGCGACGCGGGAGCTGAAGGCGGATCCCCGTACCTCGCAGATCCCCGTCATCATGCTGACGGGCCTCGGGACGCGCAAGGACCGTCTGGCCGGCATCTCGGCCGGCGCGAACGACTTCCTGACGAAGCCAATCGACTCGGAGGACCTCCTCCTGCGGGTGAAGAACAACCTGAAGATCAAGGAGTTCCACGACTTCCTGAAGCATCACAACGAGATCCTGGAGACGGAGGTCGGGGAGAGGACGGTGGAGCTGCGGAAGGCATTGGGCCTGGTGAAAAGCGGCTATATCGATACCATCTTCAGGCTCGCGGTCGTATCGGAATACAAGGACGAGGACACCGGATCCCACATCAAGCGGATCAGCTGGTACGCGCGGGAGCTTGCCGTCCTGCTCGGAATGGACGTGGATTTCCAGGAGGCGATCTTCCACGCCTCCATGATGCACGACATCGGGAAAGTGGGGATCCCCGACGACATCATCCGGAAGCCGGGCTCCCTGGGCCGGGAAGAATGGGAGACGATGAAATCCCATGCGGTGAAGGGCGCCGCGATCCTCAGCGGTTCCGGTTCCCCCTATCTGGCGATGGCGGAACGGATCGCCAGATCCCATCACGAGAGGTGGGACGGAAGCGGATACCCGGATGGCCTGCGGGGCGAGGCGATCCCCCTCGAGGCGCGCATCACCAATATCGTGGACCAGTACGACGCGCTCCGGATCCGAAGATCGTACAAACCCGCCTTCTCCCACGAGCAGGCGTTCGGCATCATCGCCCATGGGGACGGGAGGACGATGCCGGCCCATTTCGATCCGCGCATCCACGAGGCGTTCTCCGGCAATCCCGGGATTTTTGAGGCGGTTTTCGAGGAGAGGAAGGACGCGTGACGGCAAAGCGGCCGCGGATCCTGATTGTGGAGGACAGTCCCACGCAGGCCGAGAAGCTGAAGACGCTGCTTGCCGGACACGGTTTCGACGTCGCCGTCGCGGCGGACGGCGGTGCGGGACTGGAAACCGCCCGGAACATCCTTCCCGATTTCGTCGTAAGCGACATCATCATGCCCGGGGTGGACGGATACCGGATGTGCCGGTCCATCAGGGAAGACGCGCTCCTGAAGGAGACGCCCGTGATCCTGCTTACGAGCCTGTCCGATCCGCACGATATCATCGGCGGGCTGGAATGCGGCGCCGACGATTTCATCGCGAAATCCGGCCCGGAAAGCGCCGTGCTGGAAAGCATCGAACGTTTCCGGCGCAACCGGGAGCTGAGGACTGGAAACGCCGGACGGACGGGAATCCCGGTGGTTTTCGCGGGCCGTCAGTACTCGGTCGCCGCGGAACCGCGCCGCATCCTGGATTTCCTCATTTCCACCTACGGCACCGCCCTGGCGAACAACGAGGCTCTCGAGAGAACGCGCGGCACGCTGGAAGTCAAGGTGGGGGAACGGACCGCTTCCCTGGTAAGGGAAATCACGGAACGGAAAACGGCGGAAACGAAGCTCCAGGAGACGAACGGTCAGATCGCCGTCATGACGCACCAGCTTTGGGAAGCGGCGAAACTGGCGACCATCGGGGAACTGGCGGCGAGCATCGCGCATGAGCTGAACAATCCGCTGCAGACCGTGAGCCTCCACCTGGAGGCGCTCTCCACGCAGCTTGGGGGCGATGCGGCGAAGAGCAAGGCCCTCTCCGTCATGGAAGGGGAGCTGGACCGCATGGCCGGCCTCGTCGCCAACCTGCTTCAAGTAAGCCGGAGGGACGAACATCGGATTTCCACAGTCGACGTCCGGGCGGAGATCGACGATACGCTCGGCCTGATCGGGTATCTGTTCCGGAAAAACGCCGTCGCCGTCGTGAAGGACTTCGATCCGCGCGCTCCTTCGGTTTTCGCCGATCGGGAACAGTTGCGGCAGGTTTTCCTGAACCTTTTCACGAACGCGTGCGACGCCATGCCGTCGGGGGGAAAGCTGACCCTGCGCGTGCGTCGGGGCACCGCGCCGGACGGGCGGCAGCCGACCCTCCTCATCGAGGTGACCGATTCGGGGACGGGCATTACGCCATCGGACATGCCGAGGGTCATGGAGATTTTTTTCACGACGAAACCCGCCGGGAAAGGGACGGGGCTCGGGCTTCCGATCTGCCGCCGCATCGTCGAGTCCCATGGCGGCACCATCGGCCTCGCGAGCGAAGCGGGGGCGGGGACGACGGTGCGCATCGTCCTGCCGGCGGCCGGGGGGGAGACGGGAGGAACCGGACCATGAACACCGACGGGCGGGAAATCCCCGCCGATTTACGGCGCATCGGCGGGCCTGTGGGCCGTCTCCTGGTCGTGGACGACGAACAGGAACTCCTGGCGGCGCTGCGGGACATGATCACGGTACAGGGGTACGAAATCGCGGGCTTCACCGACGGGAACGCCGCGCTTGCCGCCCTGCATGAGACGGACTTCGACGTTCTCTTGACGGACCTGATGATGCCGGGCCTGGGCGGACTGGAGCTGGTGCAGGCGGCGGCCGTCATCGACCCGCACATCGTAAGCATCGTGATGACCGGACACGCCACGGTACAGACGGCAATCGAAGCCATGAAGGCCGGCGTGTTCGACTACATCCTGAAGCCTTTCAAGGTCCGCAACCTCCTTCCCGTCCTCGGCCGGGCTTTGGCGGTGAGGCGTCTGCGTCTCGAGAACCTGCAATTGAAGCAGACCATCGGCATCTACGAGCTGGGGCAGGCGATCAGCTTTTCCCTCGAACTCCATACGATCCTGGACAAGGTGGCCGATGGAGCGCTCCAGCAATGCGAAGCCGACGAGTCGTCCATCATGCTTCCCACGGCCGACGGCGGGGATCTGTACATCGCGGCGGTCCGCGGGAAGGGCCGGGAGGGGCTTCTGGGGCAGCGCGTCCCCAAGGAGGGGCACATCGCAGGGTGGGTCGTCGAGAAGAGGGAACCCGTCATGCTCCAGGGGGCAGTCCTGGATTCCCGCTTTTCGCCCGTGCTCCCCCGCTCCGAGATCGCGCTTTCCGTTTCCCTGCCGCTCCTGGCCGGGGGGAGGCTGGAAGGGGTGCTCAGCCTGAACTTCACGAGGCCGCGACGTCCCCTGAATCTCGGTGAAATCAAGGCGTTAAGCATCCTCTCCAGCATCGCGGCAACGGCACTGGAAAGCGCCCGCCTTTTCGGCGAGTTGGAGGCCGCGGAGCTGAAATACCGCGATATCTTCCAGAATGCCCCCGAGGGTATTTTTCAGATGGATGCCGGCGGGCGACGCTTCCTCACGGCCAACGGGGCCCTTGCCGGCATCCTGGGGGACGAAACGCCGGAGGATCTCATCGCGCGCGTCACCGACATCGGAAAGGACGTCTTTCAGCGGCCGGAGGACCGCGCGGAATGCATCCGCCATTTGGAGCATGAAGGCAACGTCAGCGGAACCGAGTGCGAATGGCGCCGAAGGGACGGTTCCGCCGTATGGGTATCGATCAATGCCCGACGGGTTTCGGATAGCGGCGGCGGACCGGACGGGATCGAAGGGACCGTGGAGGAGATCACCAGGCGCAAGGAGGCCGAGATGGCCCTGTCGCGCGAGAAGAACCTGCTGCGGACGGTGATCGACGGCCTTCCCGACCGCATCTATTTCAAGGATACCGGAAGCAGGTTCCGCCTGGCGAACGCGACGATCCTCAAGGATTTCGGGGTGCAATCCATGGATGGGATCGTCGGGAAAACCGACTTCGATTTCCTTCCCCGTGACCTGGCCGGGCGGTTCCGCGGCGACGAAGAGCAGGTCATCCGCACCGGCACACCCCTGATCGACAAGGAGGAACGGAGCGTCGACCTCGAAGGGAAAGAAAAATGGCATCGCACCACTACCGTACCGTTCCGCGGGGAAGACGGCATCGTCAACGGCATCGTGGGGATCGCCAGGGACGTCACGGAGAACAGGAAACTGGAGGAGCAGCTGCGGCAGTCCCAAAAGATGGAGGCGATCGGAAACCTGGCGGGAGGGGTGGCCCACGATTTCAACAACATCCTGACGGCCATCATCGGGTACTCCGACTACCTTCTCATCAGGCTGGGAGAAACCAATCCCCTGCGCAGGGAGATCAACGAAATCAAGAAGGCGGGGGGCAGGGCGGCATCCCTCACGCAGCAGCTACTCGCTTTCAGCCGCAAGCAGATCCGTAAGGTGGAAGTCCTGGACCTCGATGCCGTGGTCGCCGGCCTCGAGGCGCTGCTCCACCGGCTCCTCGGGGAGGACGTCTCGTTCGTCACGAGCCGTGGCTGCGGGTCGGGACGCATCCGGGCAGACGAAGGGCAGATCGAACAGGTCGTCCTGAACCTGGCGATCAATGCCCGCGACGCCATGCCGGATGGAGGCACCCTGACGATCGAGACGGCGGACGTCGATCTCGACGAGGGATACGTTTCCTCCCATTTCAGCGTCAAACCGGGGTCCTATGCGATGCTCTGCGTGAGCGACACCGGGATCGGGATGGATGCTGAGACGAAGTCCCACCTGTTCGAACCCTTCTTCACCACCAAGGAGCCGGGCAAAGGAACCGGCCTGGGCCTGTCGACCGTGTACGGCATTGTCAAACAAAACGAGGGAAGCATCTGGGTCTACAGCGAACCGGGGAGGGGGACCACGTTCAAGGTGTACTTCCCGCGCGCAGGCGGGAGTCCGGCTCCCGCCGTACACAGCCGGACGCCTCCCGGGGTTGCGACGGGGACCGAGACGATTCTGGCCATCGACGACGAGGAGATGATCAGGGACATCCTGTGCGTTCTTCTCAAGGAGGGCGGCTATACTGTCCTTCCCGCCAAGGACGGGGAGGAAGCCGAAAGGATCTGCGCCGAACATGCCGGAGACATCCACCTGCTCCTGACCGACGTCGTGCTCCCCAAGATCAATGGCAGGGAGGTGGCGCGCCGCCTAACCGCCCGCCGCCCGCGGATGCGGGTTCTTTTCATGTCCGGCTACACGGCGAACGCCATCTCGCACCACGGCGTGCTCGATCCCGACGTCGCCTTCATCCAGAAGCCGTTCGAACCGGCCGCCCTGATGCGCAAGGTCCGGGAGGTGATGGACGGGGGCCAACCATGAACACGGGTCCCGGTTTGGCCGTTTCTCCGCGGCATTATTCCGGGTGCTTGGCAGCCGGCAGGCGGATTCGGAACGTGGAGCCGACTCCAGGGACGCTCCGCACCTCGATCCTGCCGCCGTAATCGGAAACCGTGGCCTGGCCGATGGCGAGGCTGAGCCCGATGCCCTTCCAGTTCTCCTGCGGAGAGCCGGGAGGCGCCCATTCCCCCTTCGTCGTGAAGAAGGGGGTGAAGAGACGGTCTATGTCTTCGGGCGGAATGCCGCAGCCGGTATCGGCAACCTCGAGGAACGCGTCCCCTTCGACGTCTCCCGACCGGACCGTGACCTCGCGGACCGGACGGTCCGCGAGGGAATCGAGCGCATTCGACAGGAACGCCGACACCACGGTTTCAAGGCGTTTCCCGTCGACATGCACCGGAGGGCTTTCCGCAAGCTCGAGGATCCGGACGGCCTTCTGCGCCGAGAACCGTGCCTCGAAGAGCGGCAACTGGGAACGCGCGACTTCCTCGAGGCGCACGGGCTGCGGACGGTACGATGAGGCGTCGCTGAGCTCGAGCAGTCGATCCGTGATGTCCATGGCCCTTTGGATTCCCTTGGATGCCGCCTGGGAGAAGACGGCAAGCTGTCCTTGAGGCTTCACCTCCCGGTTGAGCAGGTCGAGGTAGCCCTTGATTACCGTGTTGATGTTGTTGAACTGGTGCGCGATGCCTCCCGAAAGCGTCGCGAGGTTTTCCAGCCGCCGGATCCGTCTTTGCTGGACCTCGATTTCCTTCTGCCGGGTGATATCCCTGGCGACGGAGCCCAATCCGAGTATCCTGCCCCCCGTATCGCTAATGGCGAAGAGGGAGAGTGAGACGTCGATGAGAACGCCGTCCTTGCGCCTGCGGACCGTCTCGAAATGTCCTATGGACTCGCCGCGGGCGATCCTTTCCCGGATGATGCGGATCTCCTCCTCCAGATCCGGAGGAATCAGCAGGGATATGGGGCTGCCGATCATCTCCGCCACCGTGTACCCGTAGATTCTTTCCGCTCCCCTGTTCCATATGGTGATCTTCCGGTCCATGTCGAGTCCGATGATCGCATCGTCGGAATAATCCACGAGCGTCGCCAGCCGCAGGTTCTTCTCTTCCATGCGTTTACGCTCGCCGATGTCGACGTTGATCTCCGCGACGAGCCATTCGCCGTTTTCGTCCTGGAAGGGGACGGAAGTCACCTGGATGGGCCGGTTTTCTTCACCGGTGAGGATCTCTTCGGAGACGTTGAGCGCCTTGGCATCGAAGCATTTTTGGAGGCTGCAACCGGAACATGGCCCTTTCGATCCCATGAAATACTCGTAACACATCCTGCCGGAAGGATCGCCATATACCTTTTGCCATTCCGGGTCCACGTAATGGAGACGGTATTGCGGATCGATGATGTCGAGTCCAGTTTTCGTGGCTCCCAGGATGAACTCCATCCTTTTTTTAAGCTGTTCGTTCTCCTTTTCCACCCGCGTCCGTTCCGTGACGTCGAAAACGCTTACAAGCATCGACGGAAACGGATCGTCCTCGGCGGGGATTGAAAAAAGGGATACGATGGACAGTTTCCGGCCCCGCAAGGTTAGGGCCGACAAATCCATCCGGAATTGCCTTTGTCCATCGGCAATCGCCAGGATCAGACCCTGAAAGGATCCGATGGCATCCGCGGGCAGGGTGGCAGCGAGCCGTTCTATCAGCTGCTCTTTCGTCTCCGCCTCATAAAGCCGGAGAGTCGCCTCGTTCATGTCGACCACCGCGATCGATTGGACGGCCTCCAGGAGAAACGCGGGATGGGCGGCAATGTATGCGCGCAGGTCCGTCGTGCCGCCGTCCCTCAGGTCCTTGATCCTTTTGCGGAGCATCGAGATGTCCTCTTCCCAAAGCGATACGGGGGTGCGGTCGTAGATGCTTCGATACTTTCCCTCGGAACCGGCGAATTCCTTCATGCTATGTTTCGAATATATTCCCGCCGGAACCTCCAATGCAACCTGCCCATGCGGGCATTCAGGCATCGCCCGAAGGAAAGGTATCCCGACATCCGTCCACGTGATATAATTGCTGCAATGAAGCGAAGGACGGATTCCGACAGGCGGGGGCCCGGGAGCCCGTCTCCATGGCGGACGATCCTGCCGTGCGTATGCCTGGTCTCCTGCATGGCTCTCGCCTCCTGCGGCGCGCGAGAGGAGAAGGCGGCGGGTTCTGCCGGGGAGAAGGTCCGACTCGTCTACCAGGATTGGAGCACCGACTGGTTCCCTCCGATGGCCAATGAGGAGCTGTCCCGGTTCCAATCCTCCCATCCGGACATCAGCGTGGCTTACGCCCTCGATCCGCCTTCCGAATCCTTCGGGGAAAGGATGATGGCGGATTTCCAAGCCGGCACGGCCCCGGACGTCTTCCAGGGCAGCGGCGCGTTCTTTCCGGCATGGGCCCAGAAGGGCTTCGCCCTCGACCTGCGGCCCTACGTCAAGGCCGATCTCGACAAGGCGACCATCGACGATTGGGACCCCGCGCAGTACGCGGCGTTGTTCACGCGCGACGGCAGGCAGTTCGGCCTGCCGAAATACCACGGCGCCCTGGCATTGTTCTACAACAAGGACATCTTCGACAGGTACGGGGTGCCCTATCCGGACAAGTCCTGGACCCACGACAGCTACCTGCGGGCCATGAAACGCCTCACGCGGGACCAGGACGGCGACGGCCGTACCGATCTCTGGGGCAGCATGATCGACGTCTCCTGGGAACGCATCCAGGTCCACGTCAATGCCTGGGGAGGACATTTCGTCGACCCCAAGGATCCCCGCCGCTCCCTGATGGCGGAACCCGCGGCGGTGCAGGCGCTGGAATGGCTCCGGGCCAGGATGTGGGACGACAGGGTCATGGCCACCCCCCTGGACGTGAAGAGGATGGGCACGAGCGACGCATTCCTCGCCGGGAAGACGGCGATGGTGGAGGACGGATCCTGGGCATTGAAGAAGATCCTGGAGGGCTCAGCGTTCCGCGTCGGGGTTGCGCCGCTTCCGGCCGGCCCGGTCCGCCGCGCGGCACTCGCCACCACGGACGGCTTCGGCATCTATTCCCGCTCCAGACACCCGAAGGAAGCCTGGGAGCTGCTGCGATTCCTCATCGGGACGGATTACGGGCTCGCCATGGCCAGGGCCCACCTGCTGCAGCCCGCGCGCGCCTCCCTGCTCAAGGATTGGGTGGACCTGATCCACCTGGAGTTCCCGGCGAAGGCGAAGGACATGGACATCGACGCGTTCGCCGACAGCCAGCGCAAGGGGTACTCGGTCATCGGCGAGGCGTTCCCCAACATGACGGACGCCACGCGCATCGCCAATGACGCGTGGGAAAAGATCCTCGTCTTCGGCCAGGAAAGCGCGGAATCGATCCGGGAGGCGAGCCGACGGATCCAGGAAGCCCAGAAGGGCTTCCGGTAGGGAGGAGCCGGATGAAGCTCGGACCGCGATGGAGAAGCCTCCGCTTCCGGATCATGGCCTGGTCCTTCATCCCCACGGTGCTGATCTTCCTCGCGATCGGACTCGTCGGCGTGGTCGCCTACAGGCGGATCGTGGAGGAGCTCGCGGTGGAGCGCTACCGGGAGAAGTCCGGCGGCATCGCCCAGAGGATGCCGGAAGAACTGTCGTCCTACACGGACGAGCTCGCCGCGCTGGCCAGGACGGCGGATCTCCAGGGCGGCGTGGCCTCCGTCCAGGCGGCCGCCCTTGCCCGCGCGAAAAACCGGCTCGCCGTATTCGATGCCGGCACGGTCCTCCTGGATACCCGCGGGATCCTGGCGGCGGCCGAACCGCCGCGTCCGGATGCGGGACAGGATTGGTCGTACCGCGTCTGGTACCGGCAGATGATCCAGAAGCCCGGCGCCCAGTTCTCCGACATCGTGGGCGACGGACCGGACGGCGCGAAGGTGATAGTGGCCTCCGTGCCCGTCTTCGGCCAGCACGGAGAACTCGTGGGCATGCTGGCCGGCATGTTCAGGATCGGAACGGGCGCCCCCAACGCGATGTACGCCACCTTCCTGAAGCTGCGCATCGGCGAAAGGGACGCGGCCCATCTGGACGCCTACGTCGTGGACCGCTTCGCGCGGGTCATCTACCATTCCGACAATGCCCATCTCGGGGAGGATTTCTCCCGCCACAGGGCCGTCCAGGAGGTGTTGAACGGGAAGACGGACGCCATCCGCACGCGCGACCTGAAGGGCAGGGAGATCATCGCCTCCTACGCCCCGGTGCCGGGAACCTCCTGGGGACTCGTGGACGAGATCGGCTGGGCGGCGATCTCCAGCTCCAGCCGGGGGTATCAGCTCTTCCTGCTGCTGCTCTTCGGCCTGGGGATCCTCGTCCCCGCGGCCGTCAATGCGGTCGGCGCCGGACGGCTAACGGCCCCGATCCGCAGCCTCACCGCCGCCGCGACACGCGTGGCCCAGGGGGACCTGGAGCAGACCATCACCGTGCGGACGGGCGACGAGCTGGAGGCCCTGGCCGGACAGTTCAACCTCATGTCGGAGCGCCTTTGCCGCAGCTACGCGGAACTGCGCTCCCTGAACGGGAACCTGGAGCGCAAGGTCCAGGAGCGCACGAATGCCCTGGAGCGGTCCGCGGAAGCGCTGCGCGAGAGCGAGGAGCGCTTCGCCCTCGCGGTAGAGGCGGCCAATGACGGGCTTTGGGACTGGGACCTGCCGGCCAATGAGCTGTTCTACTCCCCGCGCTGGAAGGGCATGCTGGGCTACGCGGACCATGAGCTTCCCAACCGCGACGGCGTGGCCAGGAGCCTCATGCCCTCCGAGGACTGGGAAAGGCTCGTCGCGGAGTCGGATTCCGCGATCGCCCGGGGGGATCTCAAGTTCGAGAGCGAGTTCCGCATGCGGCACAAGGACGGACGGCTCATCGACATCCTGGCGCGCACGCTCGTGGTGAGGGACGCGGAGGGCAGGCCCATCCGCTACGTCGGAATCCACACCGACGTCACGGAGCGCAACAGGACCGCGCGGGAGCTGAAGGAGGCCAAGGAGACGGCGGAGGCCGCGACGCGCGCCAAGGGGGAGTTCCTGGCCAACATGAGCCACGAGATCCGCACGCCCATGAACGCCATCATCGGCCTGTCCTCCCTTGCGCTGAAAACGGAAATGACGGCCAAACAGCGGGACTACGTGTCGAAGGTCAACAATGCGGGGGTGTCCCTGCTGGGCATCATCAATGACATCCTGGATTTCTCGAAGATCGAGGCGGGAAAACTTTCCATGGAGAAGGTGGATTTCGACCTGGAGGAAGTCCTCGGGAACCTCAGCACCCTCGTTTCCCAGCGGATCTCCGAAAAGGAGCTCGAGTTCCTGCTCCACGTTCCCGCCAATGTGCCCCGGGCCTGGTTCGGGGATCCATTGCGCCTGAACCAGATCCTGCTGAACCTCGTCGGCAATGCCGTCAAGTTCACGCACCGTGGGGAGGTGGAACTGACGGTGGCCCTCGCGGAAAGCGCCGGGCAGAAGACGAAGCTCCTGTTCTCCGTCCGGGATACGGGCATCGGCATGACCCCCGAACAGATGGGGCGCCTCTTCCAGGCTTTTTCCCAGGCCGACAGTTCCGTGACGCGCCGATACGGCGGAACGGGCCTTGGGTTGAGCATCAGCAAGAGGCTCGTGGAGATGATGGGCGGGCAGATCTGGGCGGAAAGCGCTCCCGGCAGGGGAAGCACGTTCCGCTTCACGGTATGGCTGGAGGTGGCCCAGGGGGCCGCTGACAGGAGGCGCATCGTCCCGGAGACCCTCGGCGGCCTGCGGGTCCTGATCGTCGACGACAGCGCGGCGGCGCGTGAAATCCTGCAGGACATGGTCACGGAGTTCCGTTTCCGGGCGGAAACCGCGGCTTCCGGGGAGGAGGCGCTGGTGCGGCTGAAGGAGGCCGATTCCGCGGATCCCTTCGGTCTTGTGCTTATGGATTTCAGGATGCCGCGCATGGACGGCGTGGAGGCGACGCGGCGGATCCGGGGGGAAATCGGCCTCGCCAGGGTCCCCGCCGTGATCATGGTGACCGGTTCCGCGGGGGAGGAGGAGCGCGTGCACGCCCTGGAGGCCGGGGTGGAGGCGTTCCTCGTGAAGCCGGTGACCCCCTCGACCCTTCTGGACGCGATCATGACGCGTTTCGCGCCTGGACAGGCGGTGGCTTGCAGGAAGGCCGCGGAGGGGACGGGACGTCCGCGGCGGCTCGCCGGGGCCAGGGTGCTTCTGGTGGAGGACAATGAGATCAACCGGCAGATCGCCGCGGAGCTTCTTGAATCGTGCGGCGTGGAGCTGTCCGTCGCCGTGAACGGACTTGAGGCCGTGGAGGCGGTGGAGAAGGCTTCGCCCCCCTTCGACGCCGTGTTGATGGACATCCAGATGCCCGAGATGGACGGATTCCAGGCCGTGCGGCGCATCCGGGCGGACCGGCGTTTCGCCTCCCTTCCCGTCATCGCGATGACCGCTTATGCCTTCGAGGAGGAGAAACGGCATGCCCTGGAAGCGGGGATGAACGACCACGTCGCCAAGCCGATCGATCCCGAGATGCTGTTCGAGACCCTGGAGCGCTACTGCGGGCGGGGCACGGAGGTCCGTCGCGGGGAGCCCGCCCCGCGGACCGAAGCCTCCGGGGACGCGGGAATCCAGTCCCTGGAGAACGTCGACGTGCGGGACGGCCTCGCGCGCGTGGCCGGCAACCGCAGGCTCTACGACGACCTTCTGGGACGATACGTGGAAAGCCAGACGGACACGGCGCGCAACATCGCACAGGCCCTCCAGGCGGGGGACCGCAAGACGGCGGAACGGCTGGCACACACGCTGCGGGGGGTTTCGGGCAACATCGGCGCCAAGGCGGTGCAGGGCGCCGCGGGCGGCCTGGAACGCTCGATCCGCGAGGGGGACCCGGCCGAACGGACGGGTGGGCTGCTGGAGCATCTGGCGGTTCTGCTGGAACGGACGACGGCGGAGGTGCGGCGGACGCTGGAGGCCGGGACGGGAAACGCGGAACCGGCCGGCCCGGCGGATCCCGCGCAGCTTCCGCGGATCCTGGACAGGCTGCAGCGCCTCGTGAGGGACAATGACAGCGATGCGGTGGAATACCTCCGTTCCTCACGGGCCGCGCTGCTGGGGACGTTCACCCCTGACGGACTCGGGAGGATCGAGAAGGCGCTTGCCGCCTACGATTTCCAGGCGGCGCTCGAATGCCTGGCGACCGTGGCCGGAAAGAAGGAGTAAGGCATGGAATCGGGAACGGACAACGGGGTTCGGGACGCTTCCGCCACGGCCAGGAAACCGACGATCCTGATCGTCGACGACACGCCTGACAACATCGCCCTTCTCAGTTCCCTTCTGCGCGATTCCTACCGGATCAAGGCCGCCACCACGGGGGAGAAGGCCCTGCGGATCGCCTGTTCCGACGAGCCCCCCGATCTGATGCTTCTCGACATCATGATGCCGGGCATGGACGGGTACGAGGTGTGCCGCCGACTGAAGGCGGACCCCAGGACCGCCGAGGTTCCCGTGATCTTCATCACGGCGAAGTCCGAGGTCGAGGACGAGAAGAAGGGGTTCGAGCTGGGCGCGGTCGACTTCATCGTCCGCCCCATCAGCCCCCCCATCGTGCAGGCCCGCGTGAGGACCCATCTGCAGCTGAAGGGCGCGCGGGACTTCCTGAAGGACAAGAGCGCCTACCTGGAACGCGAGGTGGCCCGTCGGACGCTTGAGGTCGTGGCCATCCAGGACGTGACCATGGTGGCGCTCGGTTCCCTCGCGGAGACACGGGACAATGAGACGGGCAACCACATCCGGCGCACCCAGCACTACATGAGGGTGCTGTCCGAGTCGTTGCGCGACAATGCCCGCTTCGCCTCCGCGTTCGCCG
>Ga0153915_10000485_pt1 | contig 36768 bp, 35 predicted proteins | sample Opewatmetagenome_2_FD_107003 | JGI IMG/M metagenome (GOLD analysis project Ga0153915, IMG submission 107003) | Freshwater wetland microbial communities from Ohio, USA - Open water 3 Core 3 Depth 3 metaG | ecosystem: Environmental > Aquatic > Freshwater > Wetlands | place: USA: Ohio, Lake Erie... | reverse complement strand
TCGCATTTAATTGCGGCGGTTTTTACATTTGGAATATTTCCGCCCCTGGCATTCCGTAAAGTAGCTATCTTATTAATATTAACGCTTAACTTTGTCATAATAAAATTGATGAATATCCGTATTGTATTGTGTTGCAAATGTACAACAACTGGTATTTTTTTTCTTATTTTGGTTGAAATTTAAACAGACAGACTTTTTTCATGGTTGCAAAGGACTTGATATCACAGGTAATTCCATCCCTTAAAACCTCAGATTCAGGACAGACGGCACTGAACTGGATGGAGATTTTCAGGGTATCTCACCTGCCGATTGTAAATAATCAGGATTTCCTTGGCCTGATCTCTGATTCTGATATTTACGATATGAATCAGCCTGAAGAGCCAATTGGTAATCATTCGCTTACATTACTAAAACCATTTGTCAGGACAGAGCAGCACCTCTTTGAAGTAATAGGACTTGCCTCAAGGCTTAAACTGACCGTGATTCCTGTTCTTGATGAGAATTCACATTATAAGGGAGTGATTACCACGACTGACCTGATACGGTATCTTGCAGGCATTTCTTCGATGGACCAGCCAGGCGGAATAATTGTAATTGAGCTTATTGAGAGGGATTACTCTCTCTCACAGATTGCTCAGATCGTTGAGGGTAATAATGTAAAAGTACTTAGTATGTATATTACATCACCACCGGATTCGACAAGGCTTGAGGTGACAATCAAGGTAAATACGAATGATCTGACATCTGTTATAAGGACGTTTGAACGCTATAATTATGAAGTAAAAACGTGGGTTACCTCAGATGATGAAATGGACCGGTTCTATTCCGAGCGGTTTGACCTTCTCCTGAAGTATTTGAATATGTAAATCATGTTATCAACAGTAGCAATATACAGTAAGGAAAACAATCCAAAAACCACTGAAGGAGTCAAAAGGCTCATAAGTGAATTCTGCAAGCGGGGTATCAGGTTACAGCTATTCCACAAATCGATAGATGAAAATTCATGCCCGGGCGGCGAACTTATAGAGAGATTCAACGATCTTCACAACCTTCAGAAGATGCCTGACCTTGTGCTAAGTGTGGGTGGTGATGGCACTTTTCTGGAAACCGTACTTAAAGTGGGAGATTTCGGAATTCCGATTGCCGGTGTGAACACAGGCAGGATGGGATTTCTGTCAAATATATCAGAAGATGAAATAGGTCGATCAATAGATCTGCTTTGCAAAGGGGAGTATGAGGTAGTCGAAAGGACGCTCATCAGGGTAACAAATCCTTCAGGAATGTTCGGCCAAGAATCGCCTGTAGCCCTGAATGAAATAACCATACAAAAGGCAGATCCAAGCATGATCACCATTAATGTCTATATTGACAGCACATATCTCAATACATATTGGGCTGACGGATTGATAGTTTCAACGGCCACCGGCTCGACAGCCTATAACCTGAGCGTTGGGGGGCCAATTTTATCCCCGGAGGACAAAAGCATAATAATTTCACCAATCTCTGCTCATAATATGACCATAAGGCCAATTGTCCTCTCAGGGGAGGGTAAACTCAGGATGATTGTTGAGGGTCGCAGCAAGGAATATATAGCTACCTGCGATTTCAGATCAAGAAGGCTGCCTTTCAGTGAAGAATTACATATTGAAAGATCGTTGAGCAGGTTAAAGACAGTGATGTTAAAGGAAAGAGATTTTTACAGTACCCTCAGAAACAAATTGATGTGGGGGGCAGACAGGAGGAACTAAAATAGATTTAGTCAGGCATGTTGTTTAAATTTAGATTCTTATATTTGTAACAACTTACCAAACCCAATCAAACATGAAACGCTTCTTTTTCATCTTTGTAATAATTTGTTTTACGGTACAGTTAGCTGATGCCCAGCTTTGGAAACTAAGACGGTGGGAAGCAGAATTTGGATTGGGGCCTTCATTTTCATTTCCGGATGTCGGAGGTTATACTACGGGTAAGAACTTCCTTGGTTTAAAGGATTTAAGTTACAGACAGACCATGTTTTGTGTTAACGGCAGCCTGAAGTATCGCCTCTCCAGAACACTGAATGCCAGATTAAGTCTGTCTTATGCATTGCTCCATTCCAATGATGCAAGAGGATCGAATGAAGGCAGGGAATATGAAGCTACTACCAACTTGTTTGAGCCGGCATTAATGATGGAATATTACTTTGTCAAAAATAAATATGAGAGCAGTTTTTTGTTCCTTAAAGGCAGAAACTTGTGGACCTTGCTTTCATCGCTGGACTTCTATGCTTTTGCAGGGGTAGGTGGAGTTGGTTATACTGTTAAATTAAACGATGCTCTTATTGAAAGAGGCATAACAGAACCTGGAAGCACGTCAGATCACGGTTTCACATTGGTTATACCAGGAGGTATAGGCGCGACATTAATCTATAATCCCAATCTGAATTTCGGTCTTGAATTTGGCGGCAGATGGGTCAATACAGATTATCTTGACGGTTTCGATCCAAAAATATTGCCCAACAAAGCCAAAGACAAGTACTATTTTCTGAATTTTACCGTTACCTATAAGCTGAAAACAGGTCCGCGTGGACTGCCCTCTTTCAGATGAAAATGAGCTGGATCAGGTTGGATGAAAAAACTACTGGGGTTTATTCTTTTATTTCTTTTATCACTTACAGTATCAGGTCAGCGTAACGCTGATTATGGTATTTTTGGAGGCGTATCCTCCTATCTCGGTGACATAAATACAAATCGCTTATTTTATTCTCCGCTACCGGCAGCCGGAGTGTTTTACCGGTATAATTTGCATCCAAGACAGGCTCTGAGAACAAATATATTTATCGGTGGACTCCGGGCAAACGGACACGATTTTAAAAATAATGTTTCTCCGGCCGATACAGCTTCATTTTCAGGTACTGTAGGTGAATGGGCTGTGCAGTTTGAATTCAATTTTCTTCCCTATTCCACTCAGGGTAAGAGATGGAATTTTACACCATACATTGCCGGAGGTGCAGGGATTGCTTTTATAAATACCACTTCACTGACTTACGTACCAGTTATTCCTTTCTCCCTTGGTTTTAAAATAAATATCTATAAAAACCTTGGTCTTGAAGCAGAATATGGTTTTCGTAAGACTTTTTATGATAACTTTGACGGCTTGACAGATAATGTAGATCCGGATCACAAAGCCTGGCTCCACAATAATGACTGGTATTCATTTGCAGGAATCTCATTTACGTGGAAAATATACAACAAACTTGCAGGTTGCCCGGCTTTTAAGGATGTGGATGAATCAAGAAGACGTTAAGTTATGTCGCTTAAGGAAGAAATCATTACTGACAGACTCCCATGCCATATTGCAATAATTATGGATGGAAACGGAAGGTGGGCCAGGCAGAGAGGTATGGACAGGATATTTGGCCACCACCAGGGAGTAAAAGCAGTAAGGGAAGTAATTGAAGCCGCTGCGGAATTGGGAGTAGGGTACCTGACCTTATATGCATTTTCAACTGAGAATTGGGGAAGGCCCGATGAGGAGGTCTCTGCTTTGATGGGTATAATGGTCCAGTCGCTTAACGAAGAAACTGATACACTGATAAGGAACAATATCAGGCTTTCTTCAATAGGAGATACAGAGCGTCTTACAAGTGACGTCAGGAACAGGCTCATGGAAACTATTAATCTGACTTCCGGGGCCACAGGGCTCAACCTGATAATAGCAATGAGCTACAGCTCGCGATGGGAAATCACAGCGGCTGCGAAAAAGCTTTCTGCTGAGATTCTTGCCAGCAAAATTGATCCTGATTCGGTTGACGAAAATAAATTTGAGCAGTACCTTACTACATCAGGTATTCCGGACCCTGAATTAATGATAAGAACCAGCGGGGAAATCAGGATAAGCAACTTCCTGTTATGGCAATTAGCTTATACTGAATTGTATTTCACTGAAATACTTTGGCCCGATTTTGGTAAGGAAGAATTTTATAAGGCAATAATTGACTTCCAGAAAAGAGAAAGAAGATTTGGAAAAACGAGTGAACAGCTTTTGGATAAATGAAGGTATGATGGTGATTAAGAGATTTAAAAGCATTTTTCTTGCAGTATCCCTGATCCTGGTAACCAATATTGTTTTGTCGCAGGAGAAGATTATCGATTATACAACCGGTGATGATTATATAATCGGCGGGGTTTCAGTTTCCGGAGTCAGATTCCTGGATACAAATGCCCTTATCGGGATTTCAGGTCTGAGAATCGGACAGGAAGTCACCGTACCCGGCGATGCAATAACTTCAGCTGTGAAAAAATTATGGCAGCAGGGCCTTTTTTCGGAAGTAAGGATAAGCATTGTTAAAACTGTTGCCGACACTGTCTATTTCGATATTTCGCTTCAGGAACGACCCCGAATATCGTCTGTAAAGTACAATGGATTAAAAAACTCCGAAATTCAGGACCTGGCTGAGAAAATAAATATGCCTGTTGGTTCACAACTTACTTCTTACCTCCTGAATAATACAAAAAAAATAATAAGTGACCATTTTATCGAAAAAGGATTCCTGAATACAACAATTGATTTTATCCAGAAAGATGATCCCTCTCAGCCGAATAATATTATTCTTACCGTTAACGTCGATAAGAAAAAGAAAGTGAAAATAGGTGATATTACTTTTGTCGGGAACGAAAACTTTACTGCCAAACAGCTTCGGCATAAAATGAAAAACACAAAGCAGAAGAGTCTCAATTTCTTCAAGGCTTCAAAATATATAACTGAGAAATACGAGGAAGATAAAGACAAACTTTACACATTTTATAATGATAACGGATTCAAGGATTTTAAGATCCTTAGCGATTCCCTGTATCCTGTTTCCGAGGACCGTGTAGGCCTAAAGATCAGGGTTGATGAAGGGAAACAGTATTTCTTAAGGAATGTCGATTGGGTTGGGAATAGCGTCTATAAGAAAGAGGATCTTCAGAGAGTATTGAACATCGAAAAAGGATCGGTTTATAACCAGTCTCATATTGCTGACAGGCTTAATGGCTCAAGCGGTGCACAGGATGCTGTAAGCAATTTGTATCAGGATTTCGGCTACCTGTTTTCCAGGCTGACTCCGGTTGAATCTAAGGTCGAAAATGATTCTGTAGATCTTGAGATAAGGATTTATGAAGGAGAACAGGCATATGTGAATAATATTATTGTTTCAGGGAATACACGTACGAATGAACATATTGCCAGACGTGAGCTGTATACACTACCCGGCGATCTATACAGCAAGGATAAAATAATCCGGTCGATTCGTCAGCTGGGTGTTCTGGGCCATTTTGATCCCGAAAAAATTGCTCCCAATGTAGTTCCTGATCCTGCCAACGGAACGGTTGATCTACTGTATAAGCTTGAGGAAAAGGCAAACGATCAGTTTGAGATTTCAGGCGGTTGGGGTGCCGGAATGCTTGTTGGTACAATAGGAGTGAGGTTTAATAATTTTGCGATGCGTAACTTCTTCAATCTGAAGGAGTGGAGACCGTATCCTTCAGGTGACGGTCAATCGCTAAGCATCAGGGCCCAGTCGAACGGCCGGCTGTACCAGTCGTATAATTTATCATTCGTTGAACCGTGGCTCGGGGGAAATAAACCCAATTCATTTTCAGTTTCTTTCTTCAGGTCACTGATGACCAACGGCAGGAAGAAGAGTGCAAGCAATTATCAGTCAATGATAATGGATGGAGCATCCATTGGTCTTGGTAAAAGGCTGGAATGGCCGGATGATTTCTTCTCACTTTACGGCGAGTTAAGCTATCAGAGGTATAAGCTTAACGATTTCACCTACTATCATTTTCTTTTCTCTAACGGAACCTCTAACCTGTTAAGCCTTACAACCAAGCTGACAAGATTCTCCACAAGTCCCAACCTTATTTATCCAAGGAGCGGTTCTACATTTACTTTATCATTACAACTTACTCCTCCGTATTCGCTCATTAACGGCAAAAATTATGTTGGTGCTGAAGATCAGGAAAAATACAAATGGATTGAATTCCATAAATGGACTTTCAAGGCAGATTATTTTTATCCGGTAACTTCAGATGATAAATTAATCCTTAACGCCAAATTCTCCTTCGGATATCTCGGATATTACAACAAGCATATCGGCCCGTCTCCCTTTGAAAACTTCTATTTAGGAGGAAGCGGCATGACCGGCTATAGTCTGTATGGACGTGAGATAATTGCTCTCCGTGGATATACCGACGGGTCTCTTACTCCAACGGATAGGAAGACGGGTTCCCCCACCGGCAATGTTTATTCAAAGCTCACCTTTGAGCTCAGATATCCGATTTCATTGAACCAGCAGGCGACCATTTATGCTCTTGCTTTTCTTGAGGCAGGTAAGGCATGGTACAACCTTAGTGAATATAATCCCTTTAAAATGAATCGCTCAGCAGGTATAGGACTTCGAGCAAATCTCCCGATGTTCGGTCTGCTCGGCATTGACTGGGGTTATGGATTTGATCCTGTTGCCGACCCGGTTACATATCCAGACGCAAATCATTCACAATTTCATTTTGTTATAGGTCAGCAGTTTTAATAATTAAAATTTTAATAAAAATCGCTATGAAACGAATAATTGTAATAATAACTCTTGCAATAATGACTTCGGTTTTTGCCGCAGCTCAGAAATATGCATTTGTGGATTCCGAATATATCAGGAAGAATATCCCTGCATTTAACAAAGCCCAGGAACAGCTTGATAATCTCTCAAAGCAATGGGAAAAAGAGGTGGCCGACGGGTATGCAGTAGTTGAACAAATGTACAAGTCGTATCAGAATGAGGTGGTCCTTCTTTCACAGGATATGAAAAAGAAAAGGGAAGAGGCTATCATTGCCAAGGAAAAGGAAATGAAAGATCTTCAGAACAAATACTTTGGAGTGGAAGGCGACCTTTTCAAAAAGAGAGAAGAGCTTGTCAAACCGATTCAGGATGAAATACTTAAGGCCATTAAAACTATTGCAGCAGAGGGAAGCTATGCTGCCATTTTTGATACAGCTTCAGGCGGGAACATTTTATTCGCCAATCCTAAATATGATATCAGTGATCAGGTTCTCGAAAAATTAGGTTATAAAAATTAATTAATTACTTTTGCAAAAAATTCAATAAAACACCATTTAACATGAAAAGATTTATCGGATTAACAGCTCTTTTCTTCATATTTTCCTTCCTGGGTCAGCAGGCTATTGCACAGAGCTTTAAATTTGGACACATTAACAGAAATGAGCTTATCCAGGCAATGCCTGAATTTGACTCAGCAAGGGCTAATCTTGAAAAGCTGAATACAGAGCTTTCAAATGCCATGGAACTTTTACAGGTAGAGTACAACAATAAAGCTGAAGCCTATCTCAAGGAGAGTAAAAGCCTTACCGACCTTGTTCGTCAGACAAAAGAGCAGGAATTGCAGGATTATCAGAAAAGATTAACTGATTTTCAGACTAATGCCCAGACTCAACTTCAGGAAAAACAAGTGGCTTTATTTACACCAATAACAGAAAAAGCCGACAAGGCTATCAAGGATGTTGGGAAGGAAAATGGATTTATTTATATATTCGACCTTTCGCAGAATCAGGTAATATACTACGACGAAGCAAAAAGCACGAACGTGATGGCACTTGCCAAAGGAAAACTTGGTTTAAAATAATTAACGGGTAACGAACAAGTGACCATCCGCCAGCTGGCAGATGGTCATTTTTTTAATATAAAACTGAATTGAAAGAACAACCAATAGGAATTTTCGACTCCGGAGTCGGAGGTCTTACAGTTGCACATGCAATTAAGCAGATTCTTCCGGGAGAAAGCCTTGTTTATTTCGGTGATACTGCCCATCTTCCTTACGGAGACAAATCGGCTGAATCGATAAAATACTATTCGAGAAAAATCACGGAATTTCTACTAAATCATAATTCAAAAGTTGTCCTTGTTGCCTGCAATTCAGCCTCGGCTTCAGCCTTTGAAACTCTGAAGCAGGAATTCCGGGACACAACAATCATGATTGATGTTATTGACCCGGTTGTAGATTACCTGGGGACCAGGAATTTCAGCAAAATTGGAGTTATCGGTACCAAAAGGACAATTATGTCAGGAACTTATGAAGAAAAGCTAAGAAAGAAAACACCCCGGACAGCGGTCGTTTCAATGGCTACACCGTTACTTGTCCCAATGATTGAGGAAGGATTTATTTTCGATGACATCAGCAACGCTATAATCCGGACTTACCTTTCAAGTGAAGTACTGTCAGGTATAGAAGCCCTGGTTCTTGGCTGTACTCACTATCCCATAATTAAGAACCAGATAAGCAAGTTTTTCAATTTTAACGTTGAGGTGATTGATTCGGCCAGAACTGTTTCTCTAATTTTGAGGGATACTCTGGAAAAAGGCGGGCTGCTTAATAATACCGGAAAAGTAAAGGATCAGTTTTTCGTCTCAGATTATACATCCTTTTTTGAAAAAATTGCAAGAATGTTCTTTGAAGGTGAGATAAATCTTAAATTGGCCGATATCTGGATCTGAGAGAATAAAGCTTTCAAGTAATAAGAACTTTCACAACTTGTCCCGACCTGTCGGGAGAGTTCCACAGATCTGCCTGCACTGCCGCCAGGCAGGGAAGACTCATAGATTCACAGAGATTTAAATTAAATATGATTAATATCATGGGCTTCTCAGAATAATCATATGATTTTTTGATTATTAATTAAGTTACTTTTGTAAGTTACAATTTGAAATAATTAACAGGATCTTGTTCACTTTTAATATCATAAGCATACATCATGGGTAAAAAATCAAAAGTGATAGAAAGAGAAGAGGTTGTTATCAGGTTTTCAGGTGATTCAGGAGACGGGATGCAATTGACAGGTACTCTTTTTTCCGATGCAGCCGCTTTCTATGGAAATGATCTTTCAACTTTTCCTGATTATCCGGCTGAGATCCGCGCTCCGCAAGGGACCGTTGGGGGTGTTTCCGGCTTTCAGGTTCATCTGGGTCATTCCGAAATCAATACTCCCGGCGATTATGCCGATGTGCTTGTTGCAATGAATCCGGCGGCAATTAAAGCCAACGCAAGATGGACAAAACCCGGTGGCACGATAATCTTTGACAAGGATAATTTCACAGAAAAGAATATTGAGAAAGCAGGATATGTGAAGGATCCGGTTATCGAAGAAAAACTTGACAGTTTTAATATAATTGCGGCTCCTATATCCTCGATGGTCAGGGAGGCGCTTAAGGATTTAGGATTGGATCCAAAATCAGTATTGCGGACTAAAAATATGTTTGCTCTTGGAATCGTTTACTGGATGTTTGACCGCAAGCTTAAGTATACTGAACAATATTTTGAGAAGAAATTCAGCAAGAAACCTGAAATAGCTGAGGCAAATAAAATTGCCCTGCGTTCAGGATACTATTATGCAGAGACAATCGAAGCATTATCTCCTGTCATTAAGATAAGCCCTGCCCCAATTGCAAAAGGCAGGTACAGAAATATCTGCGGGAATGCGGCAACCGCCTGGGGACTGATAGCTGCTGCTGAGAAGGCAGGATTAAAACTGTTTATCGGATCATATCCCATTACTCCCGCTACCGGAATCCTGGAAGAACTTGCAGCCCGTAAAGATCTGGGTGTAAAAAGTTTCCAGGCAGAAGATGAAATTGCAGGGATTTGCGCGGCTCTGGGAGCAAGCTTTGCCGGACACCTTGCTGTTACTTCAACCTCCGGCCCGGGACTTGCACTGAAATCAGAAGCTATTGGTCTGGCTGTTATGACCGAGCTGCCGATCGTAATTATTGATGTTCAACGGGGAGGTCCCTCTACCGGTCTTCCGACAAAGACTGAGCAGACTGATCTCATGCAGGCTATTTTCGGACGGAACGGGGAAAGTCCGGTCATAGTTATCGCTGCAAGCACTCCTTCAAACTGCTTCCATTTTGCGTTCGAGGCAGCAAAAATCGCTGTAGAACATATGACCCCGGTGCTGCTTCTGACGGACAGCTACCTCGCAAACGGGTCAGAACCCTGGAAAATTCCGTCAATGAAAGATCTTCCGGAGATCAGGCCTCCTTATGCTGATAAAAATGATTTGCCATTCATGCCATACAAGCGGGACAAAGAAAAGCTTTCAAGAAAATGGGCAATTCCGGGAACGCCTGACCTCGAGCACAGGATTGGCGGACTTGAAAAGACTGTTAAAGGTACAGTTTCATACGTCCCTGAAAATCATGAGCTTATGGTAAGCTTAAGAGCGGAAAAAGTAGAAAGGGTTTCTAATGAAATACCTGAACTGACCCTTTCCGGTTCAGAATCCGGCGATTTGCTGATTGTTGGGTGGGGAGGATCTTATGGCTACCTTGTTACGGCAGTCAGGGAGCTGCAGACTGAAGGACATAAGGTAAGCCTTGTTAATTTTAACTATATCAATCCTTTACCGAAGAATGTTGCAGAGATTTTTGCCGGGTTCAGGAAGATTGTGGTATGTGAACTAAATATGGGGCAATTTGCAAATTTCCTGCGCATGAAATTACAGGAGTTTAAATATGAGCAGATAAACAAAGTTCAGGGATTGCCATTTACTGTGAAGGAAATAAAAGAAAAATGTATAAAAATACTGGAGGGTGAATAATATGCCGGAAACAGAGGTAAATCAGACAAGTCCTAAGGATTATAAAAGTGACCAGGAAGTAAGATGGTGCCCTGGCTGCGGGGATCATGCAGTTTTAAACTCCGTGCAAAAAGCATTATCGGAATTGGGAATAATGAAAGAAAAGTTTGCTTTTATATCAGGTATAGGCTGTTCTTCAAGATTCCCTTATTATATGAATACGTACGGATTTCACGGTATTCATGGCCGTGCTTCTGCGATTGCAAGCGGGGTAAAAATCGCAAATCCCGATCTTTCAGTATGGCAGATTACTGGCGACGGCGATGCTCTGGCGATTGGGGGAAACCATTTTATCCATGTTGTGCGCCGTAACATCGATGTTAATATCATACTTTTTAATAATGAGATTTACGGCCTTACCAAAGGCCAGTATTCACCGACATCGGAAAAAGGCATAATTACCAAGACCTCTCCATATGGAACTATCGAAGAACCTTTTTCTGTGGGAGAACTGGTAATTGGTGCAAAAGGCAGGTTCTTCGCCCGAACTCTCGATTCAAACGTATCGCTCTCCACTCAGATTTACATTGAGGCTGCAAAGCATAAAGGGACTTCAGTAATAGAAGTGCTCCAGAACTGTGTCATTTTCAACGATGGAATACATGATACAGTTGCTGGAAGGGAAGTCAGGGATGACAGAACTTTGGTGCTTAAGCATGGTGAACCTATGATCTTTGGAAAAAACAGAGACAAAGGACTGATCCTCGACGGCTTAAAACTGAAGGTAGTAAATCTTGGTGAAAACGGAATAAATGAGAAGAAACTGCTGGTCCATAACGCATTAGAAAGTAATCCCGGAATCCAGTATATGCTTGCCAACATGAGATTTCCTGAATATCCTCTTGCATTGGGGGTAATCAGGTCAGTTCCTGGCCCGACATACGAAAATGATGTTGAACTGCAAATTGATGCTGTCCGGAAAACATCTTCAATTAAATGCATGGATGATTTGCTGAACAGCGGTTCTGCCTGGGAAGTAAGCTAATACCTGGTCCTCCTTTCAGCCTGGGATCATTCCGTATGTTTTGGCTGAGCCTTTACCTTTTGTTTATACGGATAACAGAATTTTAGTAATTTTAGATTCAGATCCTATAAGGTTTCCGTATAATGGATACAGACAATCACATATCGCCCGAATACAGCCGTTTAATGCATGAGCAACGCGAGAGGTTAAAGGAACTCGGATGCATAAACCAGACTACTTATATACTTAAGGAAGGAAAACCGATCGAGGAAACCCTTCAGCAAATTGTTCTCCTGTTACCCGCAGCATGGCAGTATCCTGAATATACAACTGCCAGAATATCTTTTGACAAAAAATATTTTGAGTCCAGGGATTTTAAGGAATCAAAATGGAGAATGGTTCAGGAATTCTATACTATTGACGGAGAAACCGGGACCATCGAAATTTTTTATACCAAAGAGTTCAGGGAAGAAAATGAAGGACCTTTTTTAAAAGAAGAAAGGGACCTGATACAGAATATAGCCAGCCTTATAACAGGTTATATAAACAGCTATAAAGCCCGTGATATTATTCGTACCGCAAGCATTCCCCGTAAGGAAGAGGATGATTTTTTAAATATACCGAGCCAAAAGCTGTTGCAGAAATTCCTCGACAGGCACAATGCAGAGAGGGATGTTTTTCATGATCTACAGCCTTTTAAGGTAAAGGAGATTCTTCTTGTCGCCAATCTTTATGATGCCTACTCGATTGAAGGTGAAGGAAGATTTGCTGACCATATACTTGGAGAATACTATCAGATGAGCCTGACCTCGATTCCAAGGGTTACAGGTGTTTCAAGTGAGGAGGAAGCTTTTAACAGGCTGAAGGCCAGACACTATGATATGGTTATAATCATGGTGGGTGTGGATAAGGAAACACCCATGGACATGTGCAGCAAGATAAAAAATAAATATCCATATCTTCCTACATACCTGTTGCTTAATAATCCTTCAGATATGGCTTTTGTAAAGAAACAAAAGGCCAGGAAAGTACCGTTTGATAATTATTTTGTCTGGACAGGTGAATCAAAAGTGTTTTTCGCAATGGTATCGCTTCTTGAAGACAGGGTAAACGTAGAGAACGATACTAATAAAGGACTGACCGGAGTGATCCTCCTGGTAGAAGATTCGGCTGATTATTATTCAAGCTATCTTCCAATGCTTTACAATCTTGTCATGGACCAGACAAGAAACCTGATTCAGGATGTGTCGACTGATGAGCTTTATAAAGTGCTGAAGCTCAGGGCAAGGCCAAAAATACTGCTTGCCTCTGACTGGGAAAATGCAATGAATGTCTTTAATAACTACAAGGATAACCTGTTGTGTGTCATATCAGATATGAAATTCCCAAAAAACGGAGAAACTGAGGACAAAGCAGGATTTGACCTGATCCGCTATATTAAAAGCAACCTGCCCAACCTTCCAACCGTACTTCAATCATCAGATCCGGAAAATGCAAAATATGCATTCACTCTAAAATCAAATTTTATAAATAAAAACTCCGACAGCCTGCTTCAGGACCTTAAATCTTTCATCAACTATTACCTTGGATTTGGTCATTTTGTATACAGGGATAACTTTGGCCGGCAAATTGCCGTGGCAAGATCCATGAAGGAGTTTGAATCTTACCTCGAGACAGTGCCTGAAGATTCGCTCGCATATCATGCTATGAAAAACCACTTTTCATTATGGCTGATGGCAAGAGGAGAGGTAAAGATTGCCAAACTGATAAATCCGATTAAAGTATCAGACTTCAATACTCTCAAGGAACTAAGGGAGTTTCTTCTGGATATTATCAGGAAGCGCAGGCAGGAAATGAATAAAGGGAGAGTGATCAATTTTGAAGAATCAGCCGTAATTGATGAAACAAACGTAGTCAGTCTTTCAGCAGGTTCGCTGGGGGGAAAGGGCAGGGGACTTGCCTTCATAAATACATTGATATACAGCTTTGAACTTGGCCGGCTGGTACCGGGAATAAATATTAAGACTCCGGTGACTGTTATTATCGGAACAGATGAATTTGACATGTTCATGGAGAGGAATCATCTGTGGAATTTTGTGAAAGAACAGAAGGACTTTGAACTCACGAAGAAAACATTCTTAGCCGGGAGCCTGAGCTACACTCTCGAGAAGAAATTGAGGATTATACTTAAACAGCTTGCGAAACCCCTGGCCGTAAGGTCATCAAGTCTTTTCGAAGACTCAATGAGTCAGCCATTTTCAGGTGTTTTCGGCACATATCTTCTTCCAAATAACAATCCTGAAATTGAGGTAAGGTTCAAGCAGTTGGTCGATGCCATAAAACTCGTTTTCGCCTCTGTTTACTCGACAAGTGCACGAAGTTATTTTGAAGCAATCAACTACAAGGTTGAACTTGAGAAGATGGCTGTTGTGATCCAGGAAGTTGTCGGTAACAGGTACGATGATATCTTTTATCCCCATGTAAGCGGATCTGCTCAATCCTATAACTTTTATCCTGTTGCCCATATGACACCGAAAGATGGATTTGCAGTCGTGGCACTCGGACTTGGGCAATATGTAATGGAAGGTGAAAAAGCATACCGGTTTTCGCCCGCATATCCCTCCCTTGAGATAACTTCCCAGAAGGAGCTTTACAGGAATTCCCAGGTTCAGTTTTATGCCGTCGATATGGCAAAGAAAGATCTCGACCTGATGGTAGGGGAGAATGCAGGCCTTAATAAGCTTGATATCAGCGTCGCAGAAAACCAGGGTACGATAAATCATATTGCATCTGTACTTAATCCGGACAATGACACCACAACGCCGGGGCTTGATGCTCCGGGGCCCCGTGTTATTAACTTTGCTGACATCCTCAAATATAATTTTATTCCACTGGCGTCTACACTGAAGACAGTGCTTGATGTTGTTACTGAAGCATGCGGTACATCAGTTGAAATTGAATTTGCAGTCGACCTTACCAAAGACATCAGCGGTAATGCCTCCTTCTATCTTCTCCAGATGAAACCTTTGCTTGGTTCCGGCGCCGGGTATAACATTGATACTGATACTATTTATGAGAAGGATCTGATTCTTTTATCAAGAAAAAGCATGGGCAACGGAGTAATAGCGGATATCTCCGACATAGTTTTTATTGATCCTGATAAATTTGATAACAGGTTTACGCTTGAAATGGCGAGGGAAATAGCCAATGTCAATGAAAACATGGTGAGAGAAAACCGCAGGTACATTCTTATCGGACCAGGAAGATGGGGAACTAATGACAACCTGCTTGGGATTCCTGTAGCCTGGCCCCAGATCTCAAATGCAAAGGTAATAGTTGAAGTTTCTTTACCTGATTTTCATCCGGATGCATCCCTCGGCTCTCACTTCTTCCATAATGTCACATCGATGAATGTGGGGTATTTTTCAGTTAATCAGGATTCTGACCAGGATATGATCTCATGGGATCGTATCAGAACCCAGCAGGTTGATGGAAAGGGCGAATTTCTCCGGCATGTGAAGTTCGAAAAACCTTTGCTCATCAGGATGGACGGAAAAAAAGGAATGGCTGTAATCTCGATGAATCAATAAAAGAAGCAACCCATGACTATCATTGAAGGAATTCTCGATCTGCAGAAATATGATTTCACTGATACATCTTTTAATCTCCTTATGCAGAAAAGAATCCATCGGGTGCTTCTGATATGCAGTAACTATGATAATTACATGCTTGAAGAGGATGGCAGGATCGATGAGCAGATTTTTAACGAATATGTTTCGCTGAATCTGAGATACCCTCCAACCTTCGTGCAGACCGATAATGCTGAAGATGCTTTTAAAATATTGCAGGAAGGAAACATCGATCTCGTCATCTCAATGCTGAGCCTGAGAGGCACTGATGTATTTGCCCTGGCGAAAATGATAAAGGCCAAGTATGAAAAGATTCCCATTGTGGTGCTGACTTACTTTTCAAGGGAGGTTTCATTAAGGCTTGAGGGAGAGGATCTGAGTGGTATCGATTATGTCTTTTGCTGGCTTGGAGATGCGTCATTGATACTTGCCATTATTAAGCTGATAGAGGATAAAATGAATGCTGAGTACGACATTGACAATATTGGTGTCCAGGCAATTATTCTCGTTGAAAACTCAATCCGGTACATCTCTTCCTACCTTCCGAATATATACAGAATCGTACTTTTGCAATCTCTTGATTTTCAGCGTGAAGCTCTGAATGAACATCAGCGCATGCTGAAGATGAGGGGACGGCCGAAAATACTTTTGGCAAACAACTACAATGAAGCTCTTAACCTCTACAGGAAGTACAAATACAATGTTCTCGGAGTAATCTCCGACATCAGCTATAAAAGAGATAATGTCAACGATGAAAATGCAGGTATCGAGTTATGCAAGGTCGTCATGGCTGATGATAACAAAGTGCCATTTCTCCTGCAATCATCAAGTTTGGTGCACAAGCAGATGGCTGAAGAACTTGGGGCAGGTTTTATTTATAAGTATTCCAAATCACTGTCACTTGAACTGAGGAATTTCATTATTCAGAACCTGGCATTCGGCCCGTTTGTATTCAAGAATCCGGATACCATGGAGCCATTGGCAATTGCCACTGATCTTCAGAGCCTGCAGCAGAAGCTGCTGACAATACCTGATAAAACGCTTGAATATCATGCAACCAGGAATCATTTTTCAAAATGGCTCAATGCAAGGGCTCTTTTCCCGGTTGCCCAGATGTTCAAATATATCAGGAAAGAGGATTTTGAAACAATGGATGAGCTGAGACGATTTCTTTACGTTGCTATTTCAAGTTTCAGGCTCGGTAAGGGAAGGGGTGTGATCGCGAAATTTGACAAAACAAATTATGACGAATACCAGGTGTTTTCCAGGATCGGTGATGCATCAATCGGGGGCAAGGCAAGGGGACTGGCCTTCATCAACCGAATAATAAAGACAAACAAGCTTTTCAACAAATTTCCTGATGTTCTGATAACAATACCCCGGACGGTGGTCCTGAGTACGGATATCTTTGATGAATTCATGGATCATAATAATCTTTATTCTGTTGCACTTTCCGACCTTCCCGATGATGAAATACTTGACCGGTTCCTTAAAGCTGATCTTCCGGGAAGGGTTTATCAGGATTTTTATACATTTCTGTCTGTTTCAAGGAACCACCCGATAGCCGTTCGATCCTCAAGTAAACTGGAAGATTCACATTATCAACCGTTTGCTGGCGTGTACTCTACATATATGATGCCAAGGCATTCAGACAATAAGGTAATGGTCAAGATGATCTCGGATGCCATTAAGGAAGTCTATGCCTCGGTTTATTACAAGGGGAGTAAAGCGTATATGACAGCTACAGCGAACGTAATTGATGAAGAAAAAATGGGTATCATTTTGCAGGAGGTCTGTGGCAACAGGCACGGAGATATCTTTTATCCGACATTATCGGGAGTTGCCCAGTCGATCAATTATTATCCCATTGGATCCGAAAAAGCTGATGACGGAATTGCCAATATTGCCTTTGGTCTGGGTAAGTTGATCGTGGAAGGCGGAATGTCATTAAGATTCTCACCCAGACATTCGAGGAAAATATTACAGCTTTCATCCATTGAGGCTGCCCTGAGAGATACTCAAAAAGAATTCCGTGCACTGGACATGAAGCTTGACAGCTTCGTGCCATCCACGGATGATGGATTTAACATTTTAAGGATAGGATTGAATGATGTTAACAATGAGGGAGCAATGAAATATGTTGCTTCAACTTATGATTACGATAATAACATCCTCCGCGACGGAATAAATTTCCCTGGCAAAAGAATCATAACTTTTGCCAATGTACTGCAAAACAAACTGTTTCCACTTGCAGATATTTTAGCTACACTTCTTGATCTCGGACAACAGGAAATGAATAATCCCATTGAAATTGAATTTGCAGCTAACCTTGAAACACCTCCTGGTGCACCTAAAATTTTCAACTTCCTGCAAATAAGGCCAATAGTCCACTCAGACGAAACTTCTAATATTAACCTGGATCATATTAAGCCTGAGGAATCGATTATTTATTCAGAATCAGCGCTTGGAAATGGTCTGTTCAAGGGGATAAGGGATATAGTATATGTTAAAACTGAATCGTTCAATTCGGCAAAGAACAAAGACATAGCTACTGATATTGAACGGATAAACAGTGAATTTATAAAACAGAGTGCAAACTATGTTCTTGTAGGTCCGGGACGGTGGGGTTCGACTGACCCGTGGCTTGGAATACCAATAAAATGGCCTCAAATCTCAGCTGCAAGGATCATAGTCGAATCGGGACTGAAGAATTACAGGATTGATCCCAGCCAGGGAACACACTTTTTCCAGAACCTGACCTCCTTCCGCATAGGTTACCTTACAATTAATCCGTACATCAAAGAAGGCTTCTATAATGTAGAATACCTTGACAATTTGAAAGTTGAATATGAAGACAACTATATACGGCATATCAGATTTGAAAAACCTCTGGAAATAATGATAGACGGGAGAAATCATAAAGGTGTGGTCCTCATGCCATGAGAGATTTTGATAAGCGAAAGCGAAACCAAATAAAATGGACACTTAATAAGCTTTTTAGGATAATATGGAGACAACAAAAACAATTTATATGGGTGATCTGAGAACTGAAATAACTCATTTGCGCTCCGGGAGGATAATTACAACTGATGCACCCATTGATAACAGAGGAAGAGGAGAGAATTTTTCCCCTACCGATATGGTAGCGGCTGCTCTCGGAAGCTGCATATTTACAATTATGGGGATCGCCGCAAGAGAACATGGGTTCTCTATCGATGACAGCACCTGTAAAATCACAAAAATAATGAGTGAGAACCCCAGGAAAATAGGAGAGATCAAAATCGAGTTTGATTTTGGGCGAAAAACTTACACGGACAATCAGAAAAAAATCCTGGAATGTTGTGTTAAAACCTGTCCTGTTGCTTTATCACTTAACGAATCGATTTTTCAGAATGTGACTTTGTTATTTAATTAACAGCAAGTCTTTCAGATTGTTGCCCCACCTGTGGCAATGTCTTTGTTGATCTTTTTGATAAGCCCCTGAAGCACTTTTCCAGGACCTACTTCGGTAAATGAATCAGCACCGTCAGTTATCATCTTTCTGATACTTTGTGCCCATTTTACGGGCAAGATCAGCTGTAAAACGAGGTTGGCTTTGATCTGATCAGGGTCGGTTGATGGTTCTCCATTTACATTTTGATATACAGGACATACCGGTTTTTTAAAAGCAGTGATTCTAATGGCTTTCTCGAGTTCAGCTCTTGCCGGTTCCATGAGGGGAGAATGGAAAGCACCTCCGACTGCCAGTTTAACTGCCATCCTAGCACCTTTTTCCTTCAGGATTGCAATAGCTTTATCAATTCCTTCATTTGAGCCTGAGATAACAATTTGCCCGGGGCAGTTGTAATTTGCCGGGACAACAATTTCCCTGACGGTTCTGCAAACATTTTCTACGATAGCATCATCCATTCCTATTATTGCCGCCATGGCGGAAGGAGAATTTTCACATGCTTTTTGCATGGCCAGGGCTCTTTTGGATACGAGAATAAGGCCGTCTTCAAAAGACAAAGCTTTATTGGCTACAAGAGATGAGAGTTCTCCAAGCGAATGCCCTGCGACCATATCTGGTTTAAAATTGCTACCCATAGCAGCGGCAAGAATTGTGGAATGAAGAAAAATTGCAGGCTGGGTCACTTTTGTCTGCTTCAGATCTTCATCGTTGCCATTAAACATCAGGTCCGTAATCCTGAATCCGAGAATTGAGTTCGCCTTTTCAAACAGTTCTTTTGCCATGGGGGAAGACTCATAGAGGTCCATTCCCATACCGGCAAACTGTGATCCCTGTCCGGGAAATACATACGCTTTCATATTGAAATGTTTTTTGTCCCGCAGATTACGCGGATTCTCGCAGAAATTCCACTAAATCTGCGCAGATCAGCCGGATCGGCGGGAGATTACCTTAGTGTAACTTTGAACCTATCAGGTGGACAAATTCTTCCCGGGTATTGAGCTGATCAAGAAATATTCCGGTAAAAGCAGAAGTCGTTGTTACCGAATTCTGTTTCTGGACTCCTCTTATCTGCATGCACATATGCTGTGCTTCGATTACAACGGCGACTCCCATTGGATTCAGACAATCCTGCAGGCAGTTCCTGATCTGTGTTGTCAGCCTTTCCTGAACCTGGAGCCTCCGGCTGAAGGCTTCAACAACTCTCGCAATTTTGCTTAATCCGGTAATATAACCGTTAGGAATGTAGGCAACATGAGCCTTCCCAAAAAATGGAAGCATATGGTGTTCACACAGTGAATAGAGATCAATGTCTTTGACAATAACCATCTGCCTGTATTCTTCCCTGAACTTAGCCGCGTTTATGATGTCACATGGATTCTGGTTATAACCTGATGTCAGAAAATGTATCGCTTTCGCCACCCTGACAGGTGTTCCCTTCAATCCATCCCTTTCGGGATCTTCCCCTATAAGCTTAAGAACCCTGTAATATATCGTTGAGAGCTCATTAATATTTTCAGCATTCCATGATTCAATCTTGTTATAGCCTTTGGAAGAATTGCCGCAACCACTATTAATTGATTCAATATTCTTTTCCATAATATTCAATTGAGTTATTTTCGGTCTCACTTATCTTTATGCAATGAAGAATAGCGCCTTCCTTTTCAACAGCAGGTTTCAGCTCATCCCAGATCGCAATAGCCAGATTCTCCGTGGTAGCTATCTTCCCTTGCATAAAGCTGACCTCGAGATTTAAATTCCTGTGATCAATCTTATCTATTACCTTGTCTTTTATTATCCGTTTTAGTGTGTTAATGTTTATAAAAAATCCTAAATTTTCAGCAGGTTCCCCTTTAACAGTTACATACAGGACATAGTTATGTCCATGCCAGTTGGGATTAGAGCATTTCCCAAAAACCTTCAGGTTTTTTTCATCTGTCCATTCTTCCCTGTACATTCTGTGGGCAGCACTAAATCTTTCCCTGCGTGTAATGTAGATCATAAAAAACGATCAATGAAGATGCAATATTAACCAAATATGTTGAGCTTTTTAAATCTGAAAGCAATATATTTATGGTATAATATAGCAGAAACAGAGAGGTCAAATTACTGGTACTGCGCTTTATATAGCGTGTTTAGAAAGGGAAATCTTACTGAAGATAATGGTTATTCAACTGAATAATGGTTAAAAGAACCTTATTGGTAACAGCTACTCCTGCTGAAGCAAATTCCCTGGAAATAATAAAAGGTATTCAGGTTATTCCAGGAGGATTTCAGTTTGCAGAAACTGAAATCTCCCTCCTTGTTACGGGTGTCGGATCCGTTGCAACCGCCTGGGCACTGACCAAATGGATTTCATCAAATGCAACACCTGATCTTGCAATTAATATAGGTATAGCAGGAAGCTTCAGGAAGGAAATCGAAATAGGGGAAGTGGTTATGCCAATTACCGATTGTTTTGCAGATGCCGGAATCGAAACGGGAAACGATTTTCTGACTCTGGGTGAAGCAGGTCTGGAAGATCCTGATAGTTTTCCTTTCAGAAGGGGTAAAATTGTTGCCGAAAACATATTTGTCACAAAGGCAGCAAAGCTTGTTAACCCTGTGAATGCCATCACCGTAAATACCTCCACCGGTTCTGCTGAAAAAATTGAAAAGCTGATAGAAAAATTTAAGCCTGATATAGAAACTATGGAAGGTGCTGCTTTTTTCTATATTTGCAGCCGTGGAAATATACCTTTTCTGGCAATAAGGTCGATATCCAACCGGATAGAGATCCGCAATGCAGACAACTGGAACATATCTCTTGCTCTTAGCAGATTGTCAGAAAAACTTAGGGAAGTTTTACAATTGTTTGGTTAGGACTATGAAATTGACACTGGGTTTTTCTCCATGTCCCAATGACACCTTCATTTTTGATGCACTGGTGAATGGAAGAATCGATACTGAGGGACTGGAGTTTGACTATTTTCTTGCTGACGTTGAAGAGCTGAACAGGAAGGCTTTTGATTCTGAAGTTGATATCACCAAAATCAGCTGTCATGCTTACCCATATGTTGCCGGGGAGTATTCAATCCTTGACTCCGGGAGTGCCATCGGATACCATAACGGGCCCTTGCTCGTCAGTAAACATTTTATTGAACCGGAGAAACTGAAAAATGCGAGAATTGCAATCCCGGGTAAATATACAACTGCCAACTTTCTTTTTAGTATTGTCTGGCCTGAAGCGGTAAATAAGAAGGAATATCTTTTTTCTGACATTGCAGATATACTGCTTAAGGATGAAGCTGATGCAGGCCTTTTAATTCATGAAACCCGGTTTACCTACCACCAGAAAGGACTTATCAAGATAGCAGATATGGGAGAATACTGGGAGAAAATGACAGACCTTCCAGTTCCGCTGGGAGTGATAGTAATTAACAGGAGGATTCCCTTAAAAATAGCATTGACATTTAACAGGATTCTTAGAAGAAGCATCGGATTTGCACATGAAAATTCATTGGCTTCCTATGATTTTGTCGCATCTAATGCCAGGGAAATGGAAAGCAGCGTGATGAACAGGCATATAAAGCTTTTCGTAAATGAATTCTCCCTTCACCTCGGGACTGAAGGAAGAAAAGCACTGTCAGAGTTTTTCAGGATTGGCTATGAAAAAGGAATTACACCGCAGGTTCCGGATGCTATTTTTCTTACCTGAAAGGAATAAACGGTACACTCAAATGCTTAAATTTGATCAATGCTTCTGGAACTCGTGGATATGAGGTTTTTATGACAGTTAATATTATAATATTTGAAATCCATATGAAATGAAATTTTAATGCCAAAGAAATGAGATTAAAGAACCTTGTCTTAAAAACCCGTTCCTACCGCCGTTTTGACGAAACTTACCGTATTCCATGGAATGCTTTGAAAAAGCTTATTGACCTTGCCAGGCTTTCAGCATCAGGAGCTAACCGGCAACCTCTTAAATATCTTATTTACACTTCTCATGTGGATTGCGAAAAGGTTTTTCCTTCAGTCATCTGGGCTGCATATCTGAAGAACTGGGACGGTCCTGTACCCGGTGAAAGGCCTTCGGGATATATCATAATTCTTGGCGACAAGTCTATATCGGAAACATTTGGAGTTGACCATGGGATAGCCGCCCAGAGCATTATGCTTGGTGCTACCGAAGCAGGTCTTGGCGGATGCATGATAGCCTCAATAAAGAGGGAATTGCTCAGGTCAGTGCTTAAGATCCCGGACAGGTTTGAAATACTTCTTATCCTTGCATTGGGGAAACCGGTTGAGAAAGTAATTCTTGATGAAATAAATGACAATGATGTAAAGTATTGGAGAGATGACCAGGCAAACCATCATGTACCGAAAAGATCTCTTGATGAATTGATTATCAAGATTTAATATAATATGAAAACTCCCTGTCTGATCATATTGTTATCATTGATTTTTACTTATTCGGGTTTCAGCCAGGTAGAAATTACATCGGGGAAAAGTATTCAACTGAGTGGTCTGGTACAGGATGCAGCAACCCTTGCCCCGCTTGGACATGCACAAATAATCATAAACCGGTCATTCAGGGCTGCAAGTGATGAAAAAGGCTCTTTTTCCATCTCGGTGAACAAAAGGGATACCGTCGTATTTAGTCTGCTGGGTTATAAGCCTGAGATTTTATTTGTAAGCGACACACTAACAGCGCCTGAATTCATGGTCGGTGTTTATATGAATTCGGATACGCTGTCAATTGGGGAAGTAATTATAATTCCGAGACTCGTGGGCCTGAAGTCCGAAATTCTGAAAGCCCCTGCCTTTGTAGATCCTGAAATGGAAAACGCGAAATATAATATGAAGATTGCAGAATTCCAGGGAAGGATTACAACGGGGAATCTCGTAGATGGTTCGTCAAATTATGCATTGATAAGGAACCAGCTACGGACAAATGCATATGAAAAAGGAGGTATTCCCTCAAGCCAGATGGTTCAGCTGAGTCCACTGCTCCTGATTCCGGCTGCCTATCTCCTTATGAATGGTTTACCTGAAGCGCCGGCACCAATGAAGTCAAACCTGACAAAGAAGGAACTTGATCAGATACACAAGAAGTATCTGGAAACATTGAAGATTAAGAATTAGGGAATGACACAGGACTCTTGGCTCAAGGCACCCGGAAAAGACTGATCCCCTATTAGCCGAGCGTCGTGCATCGTGTATCGTGTATCGTTTTTATCCCTTGTAAAATATCGCCTTTATTATATGGCTCGCCATTTTCGGGTTTTCCTTAAGTCTTCTTGTTGAATACCCGAACCATTTTTCCCCGAACGGAACATATACCCTCATCGTATGGCCATCGTTGACAACACTTTCACGCAGGCGGGGCGCTACACCATATAGCATCTGAAACTCATACAAGTTTTTAGGTACCTTATATTTTTCGAGCAGTTTATAAGCTCCATCGATCAGTGGCTTATCGTGGGTTGCAATACCAACATGGATCTTATTCTTCAGCATAAATTCCAGATCCTCAAGGAAATGTTGATTAATCTCTTCATACTTTTTAAAAGAAATTGCTTCAGATTCAATGTAGATTCCTTTGCAAAGCCTGAAACTGAGAGGATTTTTTTCACTATTAAGATCAGCCATCCCCTTTATGTCATTAAGTGTCCTTTTCAGATATGCCTGAACCACAAGACCTACATTACCAGGGAATTCAGTTTTAAGCCTGCGGAACAGCTTAATCTCCTTATCGGTGCAGGGAGAATCTTCCATGTCTATCCTTATGAAACCATTGTAGGTGGCAGCCTTCATTACTATATCCCTGATATGTTTATAACAGATTTCTTCGTCAATCAGCATCCCGAAACTGGTTGGCTTTACTGAGAAATTTCCATCAACGCCGGATTTAAAGGTTACATCAATTAAATTCAGATAATCATTTTTATTTTGTTCTGCTTCATCAAGTGTTTTAATAAATTCCCCCAGAACATCGAGGGTAACCTTCATTCCGCTTCCGTTTAGATCCTTTGAAACCCTCATCGCATCTTCAATAGTTTCCCCCGAGATGTAGGATTTTGAAAATATCCAGATGAATTTTTTTGGAAAGTAGGGCAATATAGCCGCAATGAATTTATTGAACATTTTTACTGGTTTTAAAAATTAATAAAAACTGAAAGCAAATTTATCACAAGCCTCAATTTTTCCAACAAAATGAGAGTGTAAATAAAACTGATCATAAAACGTTATAACATGACCTTTGTCACAAGATCTAATTGATTGAACCGGAAAAGCGAAAGATTCTTTAGAAGTCTTTACCTTTTTTGGAACCGGAAGAATTGTTGAACCAATCAAAAACAAACACAGGATTTATTCTTGAATTCCGGCAGTTATTGCTTCAAATCGGCTGGATTTTGGCTTTTTTCTGACAGTTCAAACCTTCCGTTTACCAAATCCGATTAAAAAATTGTTTAAAACCAGCATCACTTTTTGGGTAAAATTACGTTGTTATATAAATTGATGTGAATTACAATTCAGTATTTTAGTCATTTAATCTAACCTGATAGGATTTGCTGAAGAAGCTAAAATATTCATTTATACTATTTTGCACCATCTGTCTCAATGAGATTTATGGTCAGGATCCCACTTTCTCCCAGTTCTATGCCAATGCCCTTTATCTTGCCCCTTCATTTGCGGGTGCAACAGAGGAATACCGGTTTGCACTTAACTACAGGAACCAATGGCCGGCGGTTCCGGGAGTATTTCATACGTATAGCATTTCATTTGATAAAGCTCTTGTCAATTTCAATTCCGGGATTGGAGTACTTGCCACTTACGATGTAGCTGGTTCCGGCGATCTCAGTACTACCAATATCGGATTGCTTTATTCTTACGACTTTAATATAAATGAAACATGGCATATCCGGCCCGGAGTCAATTTCAAGTTCACTTACCTCGGGCTCGATATCTATAAGCTGATTTTCGCAAGTCAGATGACTGGCAGCGGTACGGTTCCTTCGGTTTATCCGCCTCCTTTCAGCAAAGTTGCCGATGTAGACTTTGCTACCTCAGCGATAGTCTATAATGACAGGATCTGGGGAGGTCTTACCCTCGATCACCTTCTGAATCCCAAGCAGTCATTCTATGGGAATGAGTCAGTTTTGCCGATAAAACTTAACATTTTTGGCGGTTTCCAGATATTAAGGCGAACAAGACTTAAACAAACTTACCATGAAGTCCTGTCAGTCGCAATTAACTTTCAGAAGCAGGCAAAATTCTATCAGACAGATATTGGTTTGTACTATTACCGGGATCCCCTTATTTTTGGTATCTGGTACAGGGGAATTCCCTTTGTCACTACCCAGGCAGGAGATGCTGTGATCGGATTGGTTGGGATAAAGACTAAGCAGCTTCATATCGGGTACAGTTATGATTTTACTATTTCAAACCTCATAAGCTCGACCAGTGGCTCTCATGAGATTTCCCTGGTTTATGAGTTTAATTCATTCTCGATTGGACAACGGCAGAAGATCCGGGCAATCCCATGTCCCGAGTTCTGATTTGACTTTTTTCCCTGTCTGCTCCACCATGGAGATATTGCCGTAATGGCCACGTTACTAAACTTAAAATTGCAGCCTGAAAGAGGTCTAATTATTAATTTGTTTATATTTGCGCCTGAATAATGTTTAATGATCATATTTCCCCCTATGAAGAAACTATCTGTAATTCTGTTTGTTGTCTTATTTTTAGCTATTGCGGCACTGTTTGTCCTTCAATTCGCAGGAAATAAAAAAACTAAAACCAATCAGGCAACTGATACATCACTTAACACTCCAACTGGAGGCATTGCCTATGTTAACATAGATACAGTTGTTTTCAGGTTCAGCATGTATGCTGACAGGAAGGCAGAACTTCTCGAAAAACAGAAAAAAGCAGAGGCTGAATTGAATTCCAAAGGAAGCCAGTACGAAAAAGGAGTAAAAGACTACCAGGATAAAGTGAACAAAGGGCTTGTTACAAGGGCTACTGCTGCAGAAATAGAACAGTCCCTCTATCAGCAGCAGCAGGAACTGGTAACCCTTCGTGATAAGCTTCAGACCGACCTCGTTGAAGAGGATCAGGTAATGAACAGACAGATTCTTGAATATATTACTACCTACCTTGAAGAACACAAGGCAGAATACAACTATCAGTATATTTTCGGAAAAAGCTTTGGAAGTGTCGTCCTTTACAGTAGTCCTTCTCACGATATAACGCAAAAGGTACTGGATGGCCTGAATCTTAAATACAAAGCTGAGAAAAAATAACAAATTATGGGTTTTGCCTCGACCTATCTTAAAGAGAGAGCATTATTCCCGGAACTAATAAAAGAGGCGCCATCCGAGGAGACAGGTATAATCGTCGTTGTTCCTTCCTATAGCGAACCCGGTATCACAGATTTACTTGATTCTCTTGCTCAATGCAAAGAACCAGTATGCAAAACCGAGGTGATTATCATAATAAATGCGCCGGCTGAAGCAGACCCCAAAAGTCTGGAGAATAACCTGATCAGCATTAAGAATGCCGAAGCCTGGAAAAAGAATCATCCTGATTGTTTTTTTCAGCTATATATAATCGATGTAACATCATTCAAAATCGACGGCTGGGGTGTAGGTCTGGCACGGAAAACCGGAATGGATGAAGCTGTCCGCCGATTTGACCGGATTAACAAGCCCGAGAGTGTCATCCTGAGCCTTGATGCTGATTGCACAGTTGAAAAAAACTATTTTACCTCAGTTTATGATGAGTTGCTCAGAAGAAAGGACAGATCCGGATGTTCAATTTATTTTGAACATAGAGTATCCGGGACCGAATTCCCTGAATATATATATAAATCCATAACACAATATGAACTGCACCTACGGTATTATTGTCAAGGATTGGCCTATGCCGGTTTCCCATATGTGCATCATACCATTGGTTCCGTTATAGCAGTTAAGGCAATGCCCTATATAAAAGTTGGTGGAATGAACCGAAGGACAGCTGGTGAGGATTTTTACTTTATAGAGAAGCTGGTTCCAACCGGAGGCTATTTTAACCTGAACCTAACAACAGTCTATCCTTCACCAAGGCTATCCTTCAGGGTGCCTTTCGGAACGGGTCCAGCCCTGACAAAAATGACCGAAGCTGAAGGTGGAATTTATTGGTCATATAATATTCAGGCATTTAAGGAACTGAAAGTTCTCTTCAGTATGATAGACAGAATCTTCCTCTGTGAACCGGATGATCCCGAGTTCCTTTATTCTGATCTGCCTCCGGATGTAAGGCATTTCATCAAACTCAGTGAGTGGATATCCAGAATAGGGGAGATAAAAAGAAATACCTCCGGAATCCAGTCATTTAAAAAAAGATTTTTCGGATGGTTTAACATGTTCAGGATCGTTAAATACATGAACCTGGTTCATGTATCCATCCTGGAAAAGAAACCTGTCAGTGAATCAGCTTCCGAACTTCTTGCAATTCTTAAAAAGAAATTTGATTCAAAGGATCCATCAGAACTTCTTATAATTTACAGGGAACTTGAAAAGAAAAGCTAATTGGTCTTTCTGGTAATGCGCCTGTCTTCCTGTGGAGTAAGGATTATGTAGAGGTCCTCGTCAGGTTTTTTCATTCTATATTGCTCCCTGGCGAATTTTTCCAGGTTCCGGTCATCAGTTTTCAATTCATAGAGTTTTCTCTTATCTTCTTCGATGCGCCTGACGTAGTACTCCTTTTCAGATTTAAGGCTTTTCAGATTTTTCATTTCCCTGTACCTTGAAATCAAATTATTTGAATCCAGAAGCAAAATCCATAATATAAAAATGAGAAGAGTAAGAAGGTACTTGTTCCTGAGAAATGGAGGTAGTTTATCTATGTACTTAAACCTGATCATTATAATGCAAACCTACGATTTTTTTTTTAACCGCCACTCATAAGATAAATCATCTGAACATTATCTCCGTCATTTATAATTGTAGAATCGTATTCTTCTCCTGGAATCAGTTTCCCGTTTATTTTAACGATCCTCATCCTGAAGGAAAATTTCTTGAATTTAAGCATATCGCTTACTGACATTGCTTTAACAGCAAATTCTTCTTCCGTATTGTTCAGAATGATTTTCATCAAATGCGCCTGTTTTTATTCCTTTTTCATAAGTATTTCCACAACTGCATCAGCCTGCATATTGGCAACAATGCCTACACGCGGAGATAAAGGTGGGAGTTCATCTGAAGTCTCTGACAATTCATCCCCGCAAACATAGAGCGTTTCATCAATCTTTCTGCACTTCAGTTTGTCTGAATTTCCCCATCCGGCTAATCCCGATCCGATAATCAGAGGTATCCCGGGCATACCTTGCTGGACAACCTTAATAAGCATCTCTTTCATCTCAGCCTTGTCGAATGCTTCAACAATTACATCACATCCGGCAAAAACAATAGGAATGTTTGTTTTATTGAGCTTTGCATGATGGGTTATTATTTTTATCTCAGGCCTTATGCGGATAAGATTCTCTTTTAGAGCACTTGTTTTTTCCATCCCAACCTGGCTCACGAAATAAAACTGCCTTGAGAGATTTCCCAAATCAACAATATCAAAATCAGATAAAACAAGTGTCCCAATCCCGGCTCGTGCAAGTGTTGCGGCACAATTGGAACCCAAGCCTCCTGCACCCGCAATTCCTACCCTGAATTTTCTGAGGTGACCTTCAATTTCAGAAATTCTCATCAGAAGCTGTTTAAAGGAAATATCAGTTACAAATATAAATACTTTGAAATTACAATTTCTATAATAATATTCACTGGCTCCGGTAAATGATGATTGTCATCATAAAGGATACTCTGATAAGCTAAATTTGACTAATATTGTCATATTATTACTCATTACCAAGGTAGTAGCTATGGATTTTACAACAATAAAAGAACAGCACAAATCGCTGACAAAATGGAACTATAACTGGACGCCATTAAGCAAAGGTTATACAGATAAGATCCTTTATATAAATGTCGGGGCAGCGGAGGTAAGGGAAAAAGATGTCCCGTTAGTGATGAAAGAGAAATTTATCGGAGGCAAAGGCTACGGACTGCGGCTTCTGTGGGATGCAACAAAACCTGAGACAAAATGGGACGACCCTGAGAATGAGATTATCATTTCTTCCGGGCCGATCGGAGGGATTACGCAATATTCAGGTACAGGTAAATCGCTTGTTGTAAGCATATCCCCACAGACTAACTCCGTAATGGACAGTAATGTAGGGGGCTTTTTTGGCCCTTTCCTGAAGTTCTCAGGATTTGATGCCCTTGAAATACAGGGTAAGGCTGAAAAGGATATCATCGTTTTTATCGATGGTATAAATCATTTTGTTGAAATTTTTGAAGCTCCGTATGAAGCTACTGACAGTCATGTTCTGGCAGAACAACTCACTGAAATTTTTGCAGATCATGAAAATGAGAAGAAGAATATCGGTGTAGTTTCATCCGGATCCGCCGCTGAACATTCACTGATAGGAATGCTGAATTTCAGCTTTTATGACTCAAAACGAAAAAAAATCAGATTAAAGCAAGCAGGGAGGGGAGGGATCGGAACTGTTTTCCGCAACAAGAAAATAAAAGCTCTTGTCTGTAAAATTCCTGGTGTCAGGGGGAATCTCAACAATGTTGTTGACCTTGAGGCAATTATGGAGAGAGGAAGGCGGTTCAACAGGGAAATAAGAGAACTTGATGCCAAACAATGCCAGATGAGGCAGGTAGGGACAGCCCACTTGATGGAGATAATGAATGACCACGACCTTCTTCCTGTACATAACTATAAATTCGGAAGCCATCCTGATGCCTTCAAGATTGATTCATCAGTCTGGAAAAGAAACTTTACGCAGAATATCCCCGATGGTTGCTGGATAGGCTGCAATATGGCCTGTAGCAAGGGTGTAGATGATTTTGAGCTCCTAACCGGTCCCTATAAAGGGCAGAAAGTGATTGTGGACGGCCCGGAATATGAAAATGCTGCAGGGCTTGGCTCAAATTGCGGTATTTTTGATCCGCAATATATTATTGAGACCAATTTCTATTGCGATACATACGGAATCTGTACAATAACCTGGAGTACACTTACAGCCTTCATAATGGAATGTTATGAAAATGGGATACTTAACAAGGAAAGAACAGGTGGACTGGAACTTCGATTCGGCAACTCGGCAGATGCTCTTGAACTCATTCACCGGGTAGCTCGCGGTGAAGGATTTGGAAAAATAGCCGGACTGGGTGTTCGTAAAATGAAAGAGCTGTTTATAAAAAACGGCTGGGGAGAAGCTTCCTTTCTTAACGATATAGGAATGGAGAACAAAGGCCTTGAATACTCGCAGTATATGTCGAAAGAATCATTGGCCCAGCAGGGTGGTTTTGCTCTTACTAACAAAGGTCCCCAGCATGATGAAGCCTGGCTTATATTCATGGATATGGTGAATAACCAGATACCCACATTTGAAAATAAAGCCGAAGCATTGCATTATTTCCCGATGTTCAGAACATGGTTCGGATTGGTAGGCCTCTGCAAACTTCCATGGAATGACGTGGAACCCGAAAATAATGCCGTTACCGATGAACCTGCCAAAGTACCGGAACATGTGGATAATTATGTGACTATCTATAAAGCAGTTACGGGTCGTGAATTCAGTAAGAAACGACTGGTTGAAGATTCTGAAAGAGTTTACAATTTTCAAAGGGTTTTTAACCTCCGAAGAGGATATGGCACACGGATCCACGACAGACAGCCCTACCGTGCAGCCGGCCCTGTGACTAAGGAAGAGTATGAATCGCGGTCAGAAAGGTATGACAAGCAGATTAAGGAAAAGGTTGGCGTTGATCCTTCGGGGAAAACAACTGAGGATAAAATGAAAATCCTCAGGAAATACAGGGAAGATCAGTATGAGAGCCTGCTCAATGCAGTTTATAAGCGGCGTGGATGGAACAATAACGGTGTTCCGAAAATTGATTTCCTTAAGAAGATCGGCATGGACTTTCCTGAGGTTGTCGAAGTCGTTAAAAACTTTCAGTAAAAAATAAAATGCAAACCTGCATTTCATTGCTTCGCGGAATAAATATGGCCGGTCACAACAAAATTAAAATGGCCGACCTCCTGGCTTTATACAAAAATCTTGGCTTTAAGGATTCTGAAACATTCATTCAAAGCGGGAACGTGGTTTTCAGCACTCCTGAAAGCATGCCCATTCCCGGAATAGCAGCAAAAATCGAGGGAGCAATCCTGAAAAAATTCGGATTTTCCATCCCGGTCATCATAAGAACTCCTAAAGAGCTCAGGGATATTATCGCCCTCAACCCATTCGATGGTGAGGAAAATTTCAATTCTGACCGGCTGGCAGTCATTTTTTTAGACAATAAACCCTCAGAAGATCAGATCGGGAAAGTAGAGAATATAAACTATCCACCCGACAAGTTTAAAATAATGGGGAAGGAAATATTCATATACTGCCCCAATGGATTCGGAAAAAGCAAAATTTATACAGGTTTCTTTGAAAATAAAATGAAAGTGACAGGTACAGGTAGAAACTGGAATACTGTGAACACACTCCTGGAAATGGCTGAAAAAAAACAACAGAATAGTCATTTTTAACTTATCATGATATATTATTAGTAATGAAGTACTTAATATTAATTATGACCACTTCGTTTATTACTTTGACAGGATGTCTGAATAGTTCAATTAACAAACAAAAAGAAATAATAATCTTTCATGCCGGGAGTCTTTCAGTCCCATTTAAGGAGCTCGCTGAAAAGTATGAAGAAAAGAATCCGGGTGTAAGAATTCTGATGGAATCAGCAGGAAGCCTGGTATGTGCCCGGAAGATTACTGAACTGAGAAAGCCCTGCGATATAATTGCATCATCTGATTATTTGGTAATTAATGAACTCCTGATCCCCAAATTTACCGGATGGAGTATTAGGTTTGCCACAAATGAGATCGTAATAGCTTTTCAGGAAAAATCAAGGCATTCCTCAGAAATTGATTCGGCAAACTGGATGGATATTCTTTTGAAAGAAGACGTCACCTATTCACGGTCAGATCCGGATTCTGATCCCTGCGGCTACAGAACACTCATTTCTTTTAAGCTTGCAGAAAAATATTATAAACAACCGGGACTTGCTGTAAAGCTTGCCTCAAAGAACATGGATTTCATACGTCCGAAAGAAGTTGATCTGGTTGCCCTCATTGAGTCCAATGCCGTTGATTACATGTTTCAGTACAAATCGGTGGCAATCCAGCATGGTCTGAAATATATTGAACTGCCGGATAACATTAATCTCGCTAACCGGATTAAAAATAATATTTACAGCTCCGTTTCGGTGGATGTGTCAGGTAGTACTCCGGACAGTAAAATTACTGTTAAGGGTGATTATATCAACTACAGCCTTTCAATTCTTTCAGATGCCGTAAATAAGGCAGGTGCAATCGATTTTGTTTCATTCCTGCTCAGCCGGGAAGGGAATGAAATCTTGCGGAAGAATGGACAGGAACCAATTATTCCTCCCTTCACGGAACAGCCTGATCTGATCCCCCCGGAGCTTCAGAAGTATTTAAAACTGAGTAACCCGGACTGAGAAATGTTTAAAAGAAATTCATTCAACTGGATACTCATGATCCTGTCGTCCCTGGTGCTGCTTTTCATTCTGGCGCCACTGGCAGGGATGTTCCTTCATACAGGAGGTACTGAGCTTCTTGAAACTGTTGGTGACAAGGAAGTACAAAGAAGTTTCTGGCTCACCCTCTGGGTTTCATTTGCGGCGACCTTTATCTTCGCAATCGGAGCAGTTCCCTTAGCCTGGCTGCTTGCCCGAAAGAATTTCCCGCTTAAGAATGTAGTTCAGGGAATTATTGATCTGCCTGTCGTTCTGCCTCATACGGCTGCCGGGATAGCAATTCTCGGTTTCATATCAAGGGACGGATTCCTTGGTAAAGCAGCAGATACGCTTGGACTCACTCTGGTAAATAATCCGGCCGGGATAGCACTGGCTATGGCTTTTGTTAGTCTGCCTTTCCTTATAAATTCCGCCCGTGACGGCTTTGCTGCGGTTCCTGAACGTCTCGAAAAAGCTGCCCTTACCCTTGGGGCAGGAAGATCAAGAGTGTTTTTTACAATATCGCTTCCGCTGGCATGGAGAAGCATTGTGACCGGCTTCGTGATGATGTTTGCCAGGGGGATGAGCGAATTTGGAGCAGTGGTAATCGTTGCGTATCATCCCATGATAGCGCCTGTACTCATTTATGAAAGATTCAATTCCTTCGGACTTAAGTATGCAAGACCTGCTTCAGTGTTGTTCATTATAGTTGCTCTTGGGGTATTTATCCTCTTAAGGCTGGTCTCGCTCAGGAAAAAAGAAACTAATCTGTCGCCTGATGCTGAAGCTTAAGAAAATAAATAAAAAGCTGGGCCATTTTACTCTCACAAACGTAAATGCCGAAATACATGAGGGGGAGTATTATGTACTTCTAGGGAGATCAGGATCAGGCAAATCCCAGCTTCTTGAGCTGATTGCAGGGCTCAAGACACCTGATTCCGGTGAGATCTGGATCAATAATAAGAATGTTACAAGGCAGAAAATTCAGGACCGGCGGATCGGGCTGGTTTTTCAGGATTATGCAATTTTCCCGAATATGACAGTGTTCGGTAATATCGCTTATTCATTGCATTCCGGAAAACTTGGCAAAAAGGAAATAAATCAAAGAGTGTCACAGGTAGCTGAAGAAATGAATATTGCACATCTTCTTGACCGTTTTACGCAAACCCTGTCCGGCGGTGAGCTTCAAAGGGTTGCCCTGGCACGGACACTTGTCACCTCCCCAAGGCTTCTGTTGCTTGATGAACCAATGGCATCAGTCGATGCCAGCCTGAAAGACGATATTAAAAGGACTCTCAGACAGCTTAACAGGAAAGGTCTTACAATAGTCCATGTCACCCATGATTACAGGGAAGCGATCAGCCTTGCTTCAAGGGTGGGCGTATTACATAACGGTCAGATTGTTCAGGAGGGTCCGCCGAAGGAAGTATTCAGGAAACCAATAAATAAATTCGTTGCAAGATACGCAGGTATCAGGAATTTCTTCAGGGTGAAATTCCACAGAGAAGGAAATGCCTGTAAAGCGCACTGCAAAGGAAATCTGATTTTTAATATTATAGACGGCAGTTTCTCGGAAGAAGGGCTTCTTCTGCTTAAGAGCGATGAAATCACGATCCACGATTCAGCGCCGGAACAGGGTCATGATAATTGCTTCAGGGGTATTGTCAGGGAGATAAATCCATCGGAATATGGAATGGAGGTCACGGTTGATGCCGGGGAGCCTTTCTATATCGATTTGCCGGTAAATGACCTTAAGATGCTGAAAATTAAAGAATCATCAGTAGTATGGATTACCTTTCCAAAGGAAGCTGGTATAGTTCTGCCCGGTACGGGTTAGGTTAAAGTTTTATGTATTACAAGCGATGTATTATGTTTTAAAAAGTCTTATTTATGAGGCTCCCCTCCTGGAGCGGGCCGAGCGTTAAAAATTTGCCCGGTGGGCAAATTTAGCGAAGGAGCCAGCCTGCAGGGTCAGGGGTGGGTTAAAGAGTAAAAGAAAAAATATAGCAATGATCCCGTTTGAGAAAGCTTATGACATTGTGATTAGCTCCGGTTTCAGGACAGGAAATGAAGTAATCTCATATAATGACTCGCTTAATCGTATCCTGGCAGTTGATGTGGTGAGCGACATGAATATGCCTCCTTTTGACAAATCTACGGTCGATGGTTTTGCATGCAGGAAGGTTGATCTGGAGAGCGATCTGGTGATAATTGAAACGATACCGGCCGGAAAATGGCCTGATAAAACGGTGGGGATAAGACAATGCTCACGGATCATGACAGGGGCAGCCATTCCATCGGGAGCAGACTGCGTAATTATGGTAGAAGACGCTGAGATACTTCATTCGGAAAAAGTCAGGTTCAAAGGTAATTTTATCAGGGAAAATATTGCCATAAAAGGAGAAGATGTTCAAAAGGGAGATATCGTCTTAAAAGCAGGAAAACAGATAAGGCCGCAGGAAATAGCTGTTATAGCCTCTGTTGGGCATGTTTCAGTCACTGTAAGTAAAATGCCGGAGGTAGCAATTATCAGTTCCGGCAGCGAGCTTGTTGACCCTTCCCAGATTCCGGGTCTTTCACAGATACGGAACAGTAATGCCAGCCAGCTTATGGCACAGCTAAAGACTGCTGGTGCCACAGGAAAAGACTATGGTATTGCAAAAGACGATGAGGATGAAACCCTTTCCCTGGTCAGCCGGGCAATTACTGAAAATGACATAGTGATTATCACCGGCGGTGTTTCAATGGGCGATTTTGATTTTGTTCCGTCGGTCCTTGAAAAAGCAGGAGTAAAGATCATTTTTACCCGGGTTGCTGTACAACCGGGGAAACCCACAACTTTTGGCCTGCACTCAAAGGCAATAGTTTTCGGACTGCCGGGAAATCCGGTTTCTGCTTTCATCCAGTTCGAACTTCTCATAAGGCCTTTGATAGCGAAGATGATGGGACATGATTGGCAGCCGGTTATTTGGAATCTCCCTATGAATGAGAAGTTTACACGAAGATCCGTAGAAAGGATGATGATTATCCCGGTTATTGTTAATAATAAAGGATGTGTCTCTCCGGTAGATTATCATGGTTCGGCACATATCTCTGCCATTCCTGGCGCTCATGGGATAATTGCAATACCGGTTGGGAAAAAAGTTCTTGAAGAAGGAGAAATTGTAAGTGTACGACAAATTTAAGAGATCGATCAATTACCTGCGTATTTCGGTTACCGACAGGTGCAACCTGCGCTGCCGTTATTGTATGCCTGGGGAAGGCATTCAGCTTCTGAAGCATGAAGATATTCTTACATTCGATGAAATAGCGGATTTTGTAAAAGTTGCTGCAGTAAAGGGGATAAGCAAAGTGCGGATCACCGGAGGTGAACCTCTTGTCAGAAAAGGAATTGTGACACTTACGTCCATGATCGCGGCTGTCAGG
>Ga0153915_10000484_pt1 | contig 36791 bp, 31 predicted proteins | sample Opewatmetagenome_2_FD_107003 | JGI IMG/M metagenome (GOLD analysis project Ga0153915, IMG submission 107003) | Freshwater wetland microbial communities from Ohio, USA - Open water 3 Core 3 Depth 3 metaG | ecosystem: Environmental > Aquatic > Freshwater > Wetlands | place: USA: Ohio, Lake Erie... | reverse complement strand
TTTCACCGTGGACAGCTCCGTAAAACACAATAATGTTAACTCTTTTGACATGGGAGAAGCTTCCGGCCATTTTACCTATATCGAAGATGTTGACGGCACCCTCATCGAATTTGTAGAAACACATAAAATACCGTTGATCAAGAAGTTAGGGTTACATCTCAATTTACGCAAACGCACTTCTGAAAAACCACTGAAAGACTGGATGCTCAAAGCGTTGCGCTTTGGCAGAGTGAAAGCGGGTGATTTATAAGAATCACAGAAAAGTTCATCCCTGATGATTGCGACAAGGGCTACTGCTCCACCAAGGACATGTATTACTACGGTTTGAAACTCCACGCGCTGGGATTCCGCAGAAAAGGACGTATTCCGTTTCCTGAACGCCTGCTCTTCACTCCGGCTAGTGTCAACGGCAAATAAGTAATGAGCAACATTCATTATCGTATTTTTATATTGTACAATTCGCTAATTAGAAGCACCTTGCAATCAAATGCTAAAAGGTTAAAATACGACATTATTTTGATTTATACTTATAAAAGCCAACAATTTAAAAATTTTCTTTATCTATCAATCGGGTACAGGCAAAGTACATACAGAATTGATACCTTTGCGTTTATACTAACATAACTATTAATGCAAAATAGACATCAAAACAGGGAACAGTATTTTTTTGAATTGGCATCAACCAGTGAGAAATACTATATTCCTTTTATCAGCAAAGTCATTCCCGTTAATGAACATACCCAGGTATTGGAAATTGGTTGTGGTGAGGGAGGCAACCTTGTCCCTTTTACTTTAAAAGGTTGCAAAGTTACAGGCGTGGATATGGCAACCATCAGGATCGAACAAGCCCGGGAAATATTCAAGAAAAAGGGTTATAAAGGCACGCTGATCGCCGAAGATATCTTCAAGTTAAAAGAGCTGGAAAACCTATTCGACTTGATTATTATTCATGACGTCATTGAGCATATTGATAACAAAGAGGCTTTTTTGGCCAAAATCAGACTGTATTTGAAACCTGGAGGAGTTGTTTTTATTGGTTTTCCAGCATGGCAAATGCCTTTTGGTGGCCATCAGCAGATTTGCTCGAGCCGATTCGCTTCAAAAGCTCCTTTTATTCATTTATTTCCCGGTCGATTATATGCATTTTTACTGAAATGTTGTTCTGAAAAAGATGTTACTATTCAAGAACTTCTCGAAATCAAACAAACAAGATGTTCCATTGAACGGTTTATCAAGGCAGTGAAAAAAGCTCAATTTTCGATTGTCTTACATCAGTTGTATTTTATAAATCCTCACTACGAAATTAAATTTGGATTGAAACCCCGAAAACTTTCTCCCGTGATCGGCGGGATTCCCTATCTGAGAAACTTTTTCTGCACGAGCTGTTTCTACATCATAAAACCAACTTCATAAGCTTTTTTTCGAACTATACTTATCCAGTACCACGGCACCGATAATCACGAAGCCTTTGATAACTTGTTGCCAGAAGGGAGAAACGTCAAGGAGGACAAGACCGTTGTTGAGAACGCCGATGATAAGTGCACCGACAACGGTGCCTGCAATGGAACCTTTGCCTCCGCTCATGGAAGTGCCACCTATAACAACAGCAGCGATGGCATCGAGTTCATAGCCACTGCCAGCATTGGGTTGGGCAGAATCAAGACGGGCGGTAACAAGCAGACCCGCTACGGCCGAAAGTACCCCTGACAACGTATAAACCAGCAGCAATACCTTACTTACATTAATGCCTGATAGCAGGCTGGCCTTTTCATTGCCACCGATGGCATAAATATAGCGGCCTGTCCTGGTCTTTTTCATGTAGAAGGCGAAAAAGACAACCACCAGCACGGCAATCCAGACCGGCATCGGCACGCCTGCAAACCAACCGGTACCGAGAAAGGAAACGCTTTTTCCAAGACCGGTAATGGGAAAACCATTTGTATAAAGCATGGTTAGACCACGTGCTATGGTAAGCATGCCGAGAGTGGCCACAAAGGGTGGTAGTTTGAAACGGGTTATCATCAGACCGTTAAAAGCGCCCAACAGTGCGCCAATAAGTAATGCAGCCAGTACACAGCCCCAAAAAGTGAATCCCACGAACAGATCAGGGCCTTCCAGCGCCAGACCATTCTTCATCAGACCTGCGGCCACAGCCCCGCTTAAAGCCAGAACAGAGCCGACAGAAAGGTCTATGCCACCGGTCAGAATCACCAGTGTCATTCCGACGGAAATGCACAGATTGACGGAGACCTGCCGCATCACGTTGAAAAAGTTATCACTGGTGGCAAAATTGCCGGACAGGAAGGTCATAGCGAAAACCATCAGTAACAAGGCAATTAATGGCTTGAGAATTGGTTGGCTTGAAAATTGTTTCAACAATCGATTCATAACATTGAGATTTTCTGTTGAACACTGGAGCAGGAAATTTCGGACGACTTAGGCAACGCCGCCTTCAGAATAGCTTCCTCCGTAAATTCATCCCGTTGAAACGCTCCCGTAATGGAGCCGTTGCACAACGTCAGAATACGATCCGAAACTGCCATGATTTCAGGCAGTTCACTTGAAACCACCACGATGGCCATGCCTTTTCCGGCCAGTTCGTCTATCAGTTTGTAAATGTCATTTTTGGCACTGATGTCGATGCCTCGGGTTGGTTCATCCAGCAACAAAATACTTGGATGTGTCTGTAACCATTTTGACAACACGACTTTTTGCTGGTTTCCGCCACTGAGTTGACCAGCTAATTGCTTGCAGGAATAAGACTTGATACTTAATTTGTCACGGTAGGCATCGGTTTCGGTTTTTTCCTTCCGGGGATTCAACAGACCGTTTTTCAGGAATTGCCACAACGAAGCCAGACTGATATTCTGTTCCATCGACATGCCCAGTACCAGACCATCCCGTTTCCGGTCTTCTGGAATCAAGGCCAAGCCACAGTCGATAGCATCTTTAGGGTGACGGATGATAACGTTCCTTCCGTTGATGAGTATAGTTGCATGTGTTCGTTTGGAGTGGACACCAAACAGCGTCTCCAGCAACTCCGTCCTGCCAGCGCCCATCAGGCCGTAAATTCCCAACACTTCGGAGGCTGATACCTCAAACATAATATCTTTTAACAAGCACTTCCCCGGATGACTTTCATCTTCCAGCATCAGGTGATTGACGGATAGCCGGATTGTTCCCTTTTCATGATTGGTCTTTACGAAAAAGTCATTCGTGTCCCTACCTACCATGCTGTTTACTATCGTGTTAATGCTTAATCCATTCATCTTGGATTCCGTAATAAACTGTCCGTCTCGCAGGATGGTCACGTAATCGGCCAGCTGGCGTAATTCATCCATCTTGTGGGTGATGTAAACAATGCCGACGCCATCGGTTTTGAGCGAGCGAATCAAATCGAACAGCACATGGGTTTCTTTTTCTGACAAGGAGGAAGTCGGTTCATCCATTATCAGCACACAGGCATCGCGGGAAAGGGCCTTGGCAATTTCTACCAGTTGCTGCTGTCCTACCCGTAAATCGATGACAGGCGTAGAGGGCAAAGCCTCAAACTTTAACCGTTCAAGCAGAGTGGCTGCTTCCCTATTCATGCGTTTCCAGTCAACCAGTCCCGCTGCATCAAGGGGCTCACGACCCAGGAAAATATTCTCGGCTACCGTCATGTAGGGTATCAGGTTCAACTCCTGATGAATCATGACAACGCCAGCTTGTTGGGCCTCAGACACATTCCTGAAGGTGACAGCATTGCCTTTAAGGCGAATACTACCTTCGTAGTCACTGTAAACCCCGGAAAGGATGTTCATCAGTGTTGACTTTCCCGCTCCGTTTTCGCCAACAATAGCATTGACAGCCCCTGCGTATACATGAAAATCCACCCTGTTTAGCGCGAGGACACCAGGAAACTGCTTGGTTATACCAACGGCTTCAAGCAGGACATTCGGATGATTCTCAACAGGCATTGAGTATTTTATATAATTCGGGCGATTAGTTTATCTTTAACCACAGGGGTACAATATCCAGCGACGTTACCGGGAAATTATCGGGAGCGATTTCAACGGCACCCCACCAGGTAAGTTTGTCTCCGGTTTTCAGACCATCGGCGGCTGGTTTGGCCACTTCGTTCAGAATACGGGTATTCAGGTACGTGGAAAGTGTATTGAAATCCATGGTGTTTTGAAAATCAGCAGCATTAAACCAACCGGTAGCATCTCTGGCCGTGTTGCCAAACAAAAATCTGATCTGAATGCGACCCGTGGTTTTATCATCCAGCTGAATGGTTAGTGACTGATCACTTATAGCGTTTATCAGCGTCTGACCACTAATCAGGAAATAACTTTTGGCACCGATACAGGGCACCCTTGCATGTTTTTCGGAATAGCCTTTCGCATCCGCAGACATGCCATCCATGAAATCCTGTACAGGAATGGCTGTTTGCAGCAGCGCTTCCAGATCATTTTCCCAATGATAATCCACCAGTTGATTGGGGCTGAACTGTTTCAAAAGTGCCTTTTGCCGGTGTTCCTCCAAGGGTTCGGTGTAAAAGGAAAACCGGATGGCGACCAGGGCGGCCACTATCAGGACACTAATTGAAATAAGGCGTTTCCACTTCATGATGGTGGGATCAGATTTATTCGCCAGCCTTTTCGTAAGAACCGTATTTTTCCACATTTTCAGCCGTCACCAGATCAACGGCTACCGGCATTTTTTGCAGAAAATCCCGTTTTCCTTTCAGGTACTGGTCAGCTAATACAGCGGCTGTTCTGGCCATGGTTTTTGGAAATTGCATGCCAGTAGCCTTGATTTTTCCTTCACGAATGGCGTCAATCACGTCTTCGGCTCCGTCGAATCCGTAAAGTTGAATGGTACCTGATTTTCCGGCGGCCAGCACTGCCTGATAGGCACCCATGGCCATGGCGTCATTGCCACAGAAAATGGCATTTACATCCGGGTTGGCCTGCAACATGGATTCGGTAACTTCCATCGCTTTATTGCGATCAAAGTCTGCACTTTGCTGGGCCAGCATTTTCAGTTCAGGGTATTGGTCCACGACACTGTGAAAGCCTTTCGAGCGATTCCAGGTGTTGTTGTCGCCGACAATGCCCAGTAATTCCAGATAAGTTCCTTTTCCGTTCAGGTTCTTCACGAATTCCTGACCAATGGCCACGCAGCCCGAATAATTATCAGACAGTATTTGAGCCGTAGCACATTCTGTATCATTAATTTCCCGATCCATGCAAAAAACAGGAATACCAGCAGCCTTAGCTGCCCTTACGTTAACGATGGACCCGTTGGCATCAGTCGGATTGAAAAGAATAGCTTTGTATCCGGAAGAAAGGATGTTGTCAAAATGTTCGGTTTCCTTGGATGGGTTGTTCTGTGAATCGAACAATACCGCCTCATAGCCAAGTTCATTGACACGTTCCACCGCTGTTTCCCCCAATACGACAAACCAGGGATTATTCAGGGTTGAAATAACTACGGCAATCTTTGCTTTCGTTTTGAGTTTGCTGTTTGTACAACCTGCCAGAAACAGCATACCGAAAGCCAGAAACAGAATATCTCTCAAAAAGTGTTGCATGGTAGAATGATTTAGTTCGATTTTCACTATAATATAGCTTTTGAAGCATTATCAGCGTTCCGGGAGTCAGCTTCTTCTCGGACAACTACACGTGATGATACAGGTCCCATCCTAAATAGGAGTTGATAGCTTCTTCCACAATGGCTGACACATACCCTCTGGTCATTGCCACATGGTGTTCGAAACCATTCTTGCATATATATTTGAGCAGCTGCTGCAAGTGCTCGACCTGTGTCACGGCAATACCACCGTCCATTCCGTACGGATCATTGGTAATCTTGCCTTCGCCCAGATAGGATTTGATCAGACCATAATTATCGTCCGTCGAAATGCGGAAGTACGTAAACGGACCTTCTGTCACTTTGCCTTTCACGGCACCAAACGTATTAACCTTGCCCAACACGTTGCCCAGGACACCAAGTGTACCAAGTTCCAGTTCGTTTCGCGTGAAACTCTTCGGAAAATTGCCGCAATGGGTACAAACACATTTATTACGGTCTTCGGCAAAGTTATTGTTCCAGTCGAGCAGGGCCGGCGGTGTACCGGAAGCCAGCATCAGCGTATACATGGACACAGCCCCTGCAATATCTACTTCACAAGCACTTGGAAGCATTTTCTCGCCCATCATGCTCATACTGACACAAGCGGCACAACCATAATTCTTTTCCAGAGAATCCCAGCACTGTATGGCTGTGGCATCTACCTCGTTTTCGGCTACCCATTCATCAATGGCCAAACCGAACCTGGCTTGTGTAACGAGTTTTTCTTCATAAGCTGCCGGTACTTTGGCATACGCCTTGATTTCGTTCAGACGGGTTTTCAGAATAGCTGCTTCCTTGTCAATCCTGCCAGCTGAAGCAATAATTTCTGAAAGATCCACGGGAATCACCGTTATACCAGTGGCCTGCAGTATCTTTTCACTGGCACGACAGGTCTGAAAACCGGCCGGACGAGTACCAACAGCTCCGATACGAGCCTTTCGCAGACCATTCACGACACGACATACGCCGGCAAAGAAGTCAAGATCATGCTTGAACGTCTCACTATGGATGGAATACGTGTGGAACGTTGTATCGGTGAATGGTATGTTGTATTGATACAAATTGTTGCAGACCGAAAGTTTGCCACAAAAAGCATCACGACGTTTATCGAGCGTCACCTTGTCGTTTTCGTCATCACAAGCTTGTACCAGCACCGGGACGTTCAGTTCTGACAGGCTGATGGCATTTATGATGCCAATCTCAAAACCAAAATTAGGCAGGGAAACGATGATGCCATCAATGCAATCCCTGTGTGCACGAAAGATGCTGGCGCATTTTTTCGCGTCTTCACGTGTTTCAATGGAACCTGTTTCTGTTTCAGCCGGATCAAGGATAACATAGTCGTACCCTTTATCTTTGAGCGTTTTCAACAGTGTTGTACGAACATCTTCTGCCAGTGCTGAATTGAAGTAATTCCGGGTTCCAATAATTATACCGAAGGTAAGTTTCTGTTTATAGGCCATAGTTGAACTATATTTATGATGGATTAATCAGTGTAACGGCTTTTTTCCAGCCTGTGTAAAGTTTGTTCCGTTCCTGGACAGACATGGTCGGCACAATGATGCTCTCTCCAGTCCTGAGTACGTTTAAGGCATCAAACGATTTACGTCGTCCCAACGCCAGCGCATTCATCAGAACAGCACCAAAAGCGGAGGCTTCCTTGATGGAACAACGACTGACAGGTACATTGAGTATATCGGCCTGGAATTGCATCAGGAAGTTATTACGCACAGCCCCGCCATCAACCCTGAGTTCATACACGGATAGTCCTGATTCTTCGGACATGACATTGACCAAGTCCTTGATCTGATAGGCAATTGCTTCAAGTGCCGCACGAACGATATGCCGTTTGTCGGTTCCCCGATCCATACCGCATATCAAGGCTCTCGCTTCATTATTCCACCAGGGTGCGCCCAATCCGGCAAAAGCAGGAACAAAATAGACGCCATGATTGTCAGAAATTGATGTCGCCAATGATTCGCTTTCAGAAGGAGATGATAAAAGACCTAAATCATTGCATAGCCATTGGATGGTATCACCCGTGCAATGAATATTCCCTTCAAAAGCATAATAAACCTCTCCCATGGCTGCAAAACCGACTGAAGTAACCAACCCTGCCGGTGCTTCCAGCGGTTCAAGCCCAATATTGACCATAACAGAGGATCCTGTTCCATAGGTAGCCTTACCCAATCCTGCTTCAAAACACATCTGTCCGGCCAGAGCACCGTGAGAATCGCCCATTACGCCAGCGATGGGTATAGACTTGGGTAATAGGCTGTTCAGGTCGGTTTCAGCAAATACCACATCACAAGGTCTGACTTCAGGCATCATGGAACGTGGGATACTGAATAGTTTCAACAACTCGTCGTCCCAATCCAATGTATGGATATTGAATAGCAAGGTTCTGGAAGCATTGGTATAATCGGTGGCATGCACCGTTTTGTCGGTCAGGTTCCAGATAAGCCAGGAATCCATCGTACCCATACGCAACAACCCCTTGTTGGCTGATTCGCGCGCTCCAGGCACCTTGTCGAGAATCCATTTAACCTTGCTGGCTGAGAAATAGGGGTCCAGAAACAATCCGGTTTTTGATCGAACCATCGCATCATGACCTTTTTCCCTTAGTTCATTACAGATTTCAGCTCCCCGCTGGCATTGCCAGACAACAGCATTGTACACGGGTTCACCTGTTTCAGCATGCCAGACCACAACGGTTTCCCGTTGATTAGTAATGGCCACCGATGATACATCAGACGGATTCACTTTTGAGATAAAAATTATTTCCCGAAAAGCTGCATCCAGATTACGTAGTATCTCCATTGGATCATGTTCAACCCAACCTGGTGCCGGGTAATATTGTTTGTGTTCCACCGAAACACCTGCTTGCAGGCTCTCCTTCTCATCAAACAGCATCACTTTTGTGGCTGATGTACTTTGGTCAATGGCAATGGTATACTTCATCAAAAAAAGCGTTGTTGTATTGTGTGATGTGTCTATTCGTTGTTCCAGTTCAGGACAGTGCTGACAATGCCTTCAGCATCCAGCTTATAGTAATGGAAAATCTGGCCGGATGTTCCCGTCACCACATTTTCATCGGGAATACCCACCAGTTTGACTGGTACTGGTTTATGTTGTACTACTACTTCAGACACGGCGGCACCCAAACCTCCGAAAACACTGTGTTCTTCAATGGTCAGGATACGTCCGGTTTCTGCTGCCGCTTTCAGTACGGCCTGGGTATCAAACGGTTTGATGGTATGCATATCCAGCACCCTTGCCCGTATACCTTTAGCGGCTAATTGCTTGCCTGCTTCCAGACAATGCCAGACTGTTTCCCCTGTTCCAATAATGGTCAGGCTATTACCATCCATCAGTTGGTTTGCCTTACCTATTTCAAACGGGCAATCCAATCCCTCGTAAACATTCGGTACGGCATTCCTGCCAACACGGATATAAACGGGATGGTCATGGGTCAGCAAAGTCCTTACCAGTTTTTCCGTCTGAAAAATATCACAGGGCAATACGATGTGCATGCCTGGGAATGTCCGAAGTACGGCAATGTCATGTAAGCTGTGATGCGTTGCACCTAAAGCACCATAACTAACACCACCGCTTACACCCAGAATAGTCACGTTATAACCTGAATAAGCCACATCCACCTTGACTTGTTCCAAAGCACGGGCTACATAAAAACAAGCAGGGCCACAAACAAACACTTTTTTTCCGGTCGAAGCCAGACCGGCAGATACGCCGACAGCATTTTGTTCAGCAATGCCCATTTCTACGAATTGAGCAGGTAATTCAGCCGCAAAATCAGTCAGGGTGACAGAACCGCGGGCATCGGTCGAAACGGCAATAATGTCCTTGTCTTGTTTGGCAAGACTCAGTAAAGTATCGGTAAACGCCTTCCGGCAGGGTATGTTGTTTGACATGGTTTCAGGTGTTGAGTGCATTTATCCGGAATTCGATTTCCTTTAAGGCTTGCTCATATTGCTCCGGAGAGGGGACACCATGATGCCATTTTGCCATGTTTTCCATGTACGACACGCCTTTGCCCTTTGTTGTATGAGAAATGATCAGCATCGGTTTTCCAGCCGGTTTCAGACTGTCAAACAAGGCTACCAACGAAACCATATCATTTCCATCCACATCAAAAACGTCCCAGCCAAAACTTTCCCAACGTTGACGCATGGGTTCGAGACTCATGATATCTTCTGTACGCCCACTGATTTGAAGTCCATTTCTATCGATGATGGCAATCAGGTTGTCGAGTTTGTAATGGCTGGCAGCCATGGCTGCTTCATAAATGGAGCCTTCGCCCTGTTCTCCGTCACCCATCAGCACATAGGTTTTATACGTTTTACTATCCATACGTGCTGCCATTGCCATACCTACGCCAACCGGCAAACCGTGTCCGAGAGCCCCGCTGTTCACTTCGATACCAGGTACTTTCCGGGTGGGATGGCCGGCCAGGATACTATTAAAATCACCATAGGTATCCAGGATGCTATCGTTGAAAAAACCTGCTCTGGATAAGGTGCAATATAAACTCTCCACACTGTGTCCTTTACTGAGAATAAACCTATCTCTGTCAGGCCATTCAGGTTGAGCAGGAGATATGTTCAGGACATGGAAATAGAGAACGGTTAACATATCGGTAGCCGATAACGATCCACCGGTATGACCAGTTTTCGCTTTGTATATGATGTGTAAAATCCGTTTCCGGATTTGCTCAGCGGTTAATCTGAGGTGCTGAATCTGATTCGGATGAATGGGACTCATGAATAGTATTATTATGTTATCAGCACTCAAAAATATGGATATTACCATGAATTAACAAGTACCTGCACGTTCACAAAGAAAAACGCTGGTCTTATTTGCAAACCAGCGTTTTTTATTTTCAGACAGTAAGTCCCAGGGTTGTTTGTGAGGATAAAATTTAAGAATACATCAACTGAAATAGCTAAAACAAGTTTTTTCAAGCGAATAGGCAAGATAAAACGATTATTTTTCCTGGCATTGCTTTAATAAATATCATCACAGAACAGCACAGCCCAGGTTTAAAATTGATGTAAATTTAAATCCAGAATCCTCCAAATTGGTTAAAATACCAGACACCAGAGAAAATTATCAGCACTAATCCAGCCAGCCAAAGGATCAGCCCTGTCCATGTCAGCCACTTCGGAGCCGGCTTCAAATTCAGTGCCCTGCCGAAAAGCAGGTTGAAAATAGCTATGAAAGGAATGCCAATAATCAGTATCAGTCCCAGTGTCATTAACGTAGCTGTAGAAGGATTTAACAATAGCTGTTGTACAGGCATCCAGTCACAGGTCCAATCGTTCAGGAAGGAGACACTGCCAGTTCCCACAACGATGAGTACGAAAAGCAATGTCATCAGGATAATGAAACCGGTCAGACCGATTATTCCGGCGATCAAACCGACAATAGCCTTCATGATAACAACAAAGAACTGCCCGATGCTGTGTCCGATGCTCCTGGCATTTTCATCAATATGTGAATTGCTGACATAATTGCCTACCCTGTCTTTTGCCTTTGAATATTCTTCACGGACTTTTTTTTCGATGTTATCGATGGTGACTTCCTCTCCCTGCATTTCAAGACGTTGTGAAGCGGTTCTGGCTTCGGGAATGATAATCCAGCATAAAATGTACATCAGTACACCTGATAATCCGAACCACACAAGCAAAAAGAAAATGATGCGCAATAAGATGACACTAATATTCAAATAATTGGATAGTCCGGTACAAACACCACCCAGCACTGCATTTTCAGGATCCCGGTATAATTTACGATGACGTTCACTGGAACGGCCCGACGTGTGTTGCTGATCTTTCTCTGCACCGGAACTTTCGGTTTTGGCAGAAGCACCTTCCTCCTCTGCATTGTCGTATTGTTCAGGTCGTCCGAGAATACCAATCACTTTTCCCACATCACCTTTGGTAACCACTTGTCTGCGTCCCTGCATCCATTCGGTGAACAATTCACTCATGCGTTGTTCGATGTCATTAAGGACTTCTTCTGAAGAAGCCTCATCACCCAGATGGAGTTTGACATCCTGCAAATAATCTGTTAGCAAAACATAGGCATCTTCATCGATGTTAAACACCGTTCCACCTAAATTGACACTTAAGGTCTTTTTCATTTGATACTAATTTAGTCGTTTAAATGATTGATAGCCGTGAATAGTTCATTCCAGGCTGTTTCGAGTTCTCCCAGTATCTCCACACCTTGCCCCGTCAGAGAAAAATATTTTCGTGGCGGACCTTGCGTTGACTCAATCCATTCATATGATAATAAACCATCGTTTTTGAGTCGGGTCAGTAACGGATAGAGCGTTCCTTCCACAACAATCAGATGAGCTGCTTTCAGTTCTTCAATAATATCGGATGTATAGGAAGGTTTCTTTTTAACTATCAGCAAGGTACAATACTCCAGAAAGCCCTTGCGCATCTGTGATTTTACGTTTTCAATATCCATGCCTTTTAAATTTGAGACAAAGATATAATTTATTACAGTACCATGCAATACATGGTAGTATAAATTCTCACTCAACCAGTAAAATTTTCTGTATCATGCCATTATATCGTATGAAATAAAGACCTTCTGATAGATGACCCATGTGTTGAATATGCCCGGTAGATAATGTCTGGAATATTTTTCGACCTGATAGATTAAACAATTCAACCGTATAACCAGCCTCTGGAGCCTGAAAGTATATAGTAAAAGGGGCTGTATAGAGTCGTAAAGACTGTTCATCGGCTGTATGAATGATGCCAGACAGCAGTGTCACAGGCATTTCGGCTGATTCAGTGCTCAGATAGCTGTCAATCCGTGTTCTCACCGAATAAGCATAATCCATGTTGGGATCCAGTCCGCTGACATCGTAGGTATTGTCCGGTATGGAATCAATGGTCATGATCAACGTGGATTTCGCGTTGGCAACGGAATACAGTTGCAGACAGTAATAATCGGAATAGGTTGGTGCTGTCCAGTTCGCGGTAAATCCATCCGAGGAAATAGCAGTGGCCGGATTAACCAGAGGGGCTTTCAGGCTATCGATCGGAATAGATTCTCCCGTCATGTTCACTTTTACACTGCCATCAATGCCCCCATCGTATATCAGCAAGGAACCTTGGTGTTGGCCAGTGACAGTGGGTTTATAGGACATGGTTAACTGATAGCCGGAATTGGCCTGTTCTTTTGTTATGGCTTTTACCCCCGACCCAAATTGTTGATAGTCGTTGGTCTGTTCAATAAAGACGGTCAAGGCGGAATTGAGAGACGTGCCTTTTACATACAGTGTCCTTAATTTAGTCGATCCGGTAATAGTGGCGCCAAAGTCAAGTTTTGTTTCATTGGTTGGTGTTGCCAGTTCAGGATCAGTTTCAACATCGAGTGTAAACGAATTATTGGTGGAGTCACCCCAAATGTACTCGACCAGTTGTGGATAATCAATAAACGGATTCCGGTTATTCTGGATTTTGAATACTTCTTCGTTGCGGTTCAATTCCTTACTACTCACGGGATCCTGACGATGCCAGTTTAACAGCAAACTGACAGCCCAGGGTTTTAATGTGGGATAAACATTCTGGTCAACCATGTACGTATATTTCCAGGTATAATCCTGATAACACGTTACCATATAGAAATAGGTACGTGCAAAATCTCCTTTATAGTCATCACCCGGTTCGAAAACCATAGCCGTGGTGGAATAACCAGCGAACGTGTTATTACCTACGCGCGTTACACCATTATCAAAAGTGGCAGTACCTACCTCTCCCATAGGATAATAGCTCTTAGCCATATTGGCGTCTGCATCAGCCGGATATAAATGATTTATATCAGTATAGGCAGCATTTACATCGCCTCCCCACCAACTTTTCGGGAAGGAATGCTCACGGTTCATACCCCAGGTACTGGTCCGGACAGTCGAAGAATACATATCCCAGATGGTACCATCGGTACGTTTGTCCGTACTTTGAAAGAAATCCCACAGACTGTTGTACTCGTGTACCGTGTGATTGAGCAGCAAGGTTGATAAGGTTGTCTTAAGCACCTGTGCCTTTTTCCCGTTGATGGAATTATAGTACCCGTTGGGATTGGCAGCGGAGCACGTTGCGGCAAGCAGCGTAAACAAACCTGAGAATATCTGTAAGAAACGAAAGGACATAGATGGCTTATTTCAGGGTGATGATAAATTGGCTGCCGGTTTTACGTAGCTGAAGCGTATGGGTGGCAGCATTGTACGTCCAGCTGTCAGCCCCAGTCACTGATAAAGGTTTTGATTGGTTTTTCAACAGAAAAATGTAGGTATCGGAATTTGATGAATCCAGCATGACGGTGCCAGCTTTTTCATCCAGGGTAATGCTGACATCTTCATAGGCTGTCCCTTCGCCCAGTGGTTTGTGGTAAAGGTATGATGTCTGACCACAAAGGTAAATCAGAATAGTCTGGCTACCCTTGAATGTTTCGTCTCCAATACCTGTTACGGAACTGTTAATGTCCATGGGTATGACGGCACCCGCCCTGACAAAAACAGGGTATTCATCCAGTGGATAACTGGGTATGTCAATCGTGACAGCTGTACCTTTTGCATATGGCATACCCGTTTTAAAGTCAAACCAATCAGCATCAGCTGGCAAACTGAACGTTACCTGGCCTTCATAACTGGTAATGGCTTTGGTGAACAGGTTCGACCCCAGCCGATGACTTTCCTGTTCACAGGATACCTGTCGAATCAACGAACCACCGTTCAAATGAGCGTCCACTACCGTACTGAAGAGATAAGGTATCAACTCTTGATGAAGAGTCGTATAATACCGGTAAATCCGTTCTGTTTCGGCATCATGATACCAAGGCAAATGGTTGGTGAAAGCGCCATTCTCCCCACCGTTAATCATGGAAGCTGTCATAGCCCCGAATTGACAGTAACGGATCAGTTCCGTTTTAGATGATCGTTCTCTCCAGAAACCAGCCACTTCACAAGCCAGTGCTCCATAACCCAATTCGGCCGATTTATATATGTTGGTAATCTGATGTCTGAGACCAGCCCAATTGCCGGCAAAATCGCCACACCAGCCCAAAGACAATTCAGTTACATCGGCTTCAATACCTCCCTGATGAGAAAACGGACGTCCGATGATGATGCCCGCATGCTGGTTTTTCGCTGTGGTATATTCAAACATGCTGTTGTAATAATAGGGTCTGAACTGTTCGTTGGTGAGTTTTCCGATTGACGTTTCGACCGTGTCACCAAAATAGATTTCTCCCTGATCGGTTTTCCACCCATAAATGCCATCCGTGAAGACCTTGTCCAGCTGCGCGTTCCACCAGGTGACGGCTTCAGGATTGGTGAAATCCAGGTGCAATCCATTGCCTTTCCACCAAGTGGAGGGTTTTCCCTGATTGATTACATAGCGCTTTTCAATAACCCAATCATACAATTCGTGTTTCTGCTGTTTCATATCTTTGGCAGTCAGGTTGATGCAGCCTGTCAACCAAAGAATGGTCCTGACCTGGCTGCCATTCAGCGTTTTGATCATGGCCTGGGGATCAGGGTAGCGCTCGGGATTCCAGTTGAAATTGTTGTAGGCTGTTGACCAGGGACTATCAATGATGATACCACTGACCGGAATGTTCCGTTGCTGATAGCCTTCCACCAGTTTTAGTGCAGCTTGCTGCGTATTCAGACTATCTTCCCAGACAATGTGACCAAAGGCCCATCTGGGAGTGATGGGTGGTTTTTTCACTTCGGCTGAAAGTTGACCAGCCAGTAGCCAAAAACAACAAACCAGTACAAGAACACTACTGTTATTTTTCATCTTCTACTATATTTTTCGTTTAAGGTCAGATGGAACGCCGCATGCCGATTATCATCTGCTTGGGTGCCTGGTACAGGCATGCTCGTTTCATACTATACTAATTTTTTGTTCAATCAACCTCACAAAAAAGCTCATTTTCACTTATTAGACAGAAGCTACCGATAAAAAAGGATGCCATCCTTTTTTATCGGGATGGCATCCTATGCTATGTCCAACTATTTATCAAAGAACAATTTTGGAAGTTGTTCTTCCAGAACGAACCAAATAGAGCTGGTTTTCCGGTAACGTATAGGTGTTGGTTCCTTCGTTTGCAACAGCATTCAACACTTTGCGTCCGAGAATGTTGTAAACTTCGATACGCTGACCTTGAGTAGCCACCACGCTTAATATCCCCTTAGAACCATAAACAGTGTTACGAATAATTGGATTTGTAATGGCATTAACCGTAGCCACATTGATGTCATTCGAATCACGGGGACACAATTGAGCAGTACCATTATATTCCAACGCTACGCCTCTGTAATTGACAGCACCCGTTAATATCGCTTTACCCATATAATCCAAACCTGAATAATTGGTACGGATAACAACAGTGTCGGTTCCATTGGCAAAATTATAATTAGCCCTAGATGTACTCCAGGTTGTATTTGTCGTCAGATTGGTCAATGAATCTATTTGGATCAGCATGGACTCATATTTGTTCCTGTCGGCTTTGTATTCCGGAACGGTCAAAACGACTGGTTCAATTGTATTACCCGTGCTGGAGGCTGCAACATCAGCAACAGGAATCAGCTCCATAACGCCACCATAGGTATCCATTGTACCGATCAGACCTGTTAAACCATCGCCACGGTTAATGGTCGATGTAATGATCTTGTTGTAATCATAGACCAATACACCGCCCGTGGAATCCTGCAGGTATTTGGAGTTTCCACTGGTATGAGTAAAGGTTGCAAAGACTTCTCCGGTAACCCTGTATATGGTTGTTTCATCCGATGGAGCAGCATCGTATGCTTCGCGCAGGGCAGCCAGGCTGGCTACGGAAACAGCTTCCCAGGCTGTACCGGTCACTGTAACAGAAACAGGGGCTTCAAGTCCGCCACCGGATATGACAACATAAGCTGTATCATTGCCCGCGACCGTGGGTGCATAGGTGATTGGCAGGGTAAACCCGAGGGAATCCATGGCCTCAGCAGCCGTTACACTCGAAACAGTTGTGGTAAATGCATCAACGTCAGTAGCAGCAGAGCTGTCGGTAACTAAAATAGATAAATCGCCAGTCAGATTGGAGGCTGTCAATGTGAGGTCTTTGGTAATAGATGTACCGGATTCCGTCTTGAAAGTAGCTGTTGTTAACGAGACGACGGGAGTATTGACTTCCTTGATGACCTGGGCGATCACGATGCTATCCAGGAAGAAACGGCCCTTTGAAGCCTGCAATCCGGAGAATTTAACATAGGTCGATGAGGTACCCCCCGTCACTTCAATGGGACCATAACTGGTCAGCACGTAAGGGGTGTCTGCATTTGAAATGCCATCAACACGTTTTGTCATGACATCGTTTACATAAATCTGGATGGCTGTCGAGTCATTCTTCCAGGCTCTGGCTTTAAAAGAAACCAGGAACGTACCTCCGTTGGAGGAGAGGTTCACAGCAGGAGTAGTCAGATAACCCAAACCACCTGAAGTGCCCAGTTTGATGGCACCGGCAGCAGAATACACTTTGCTTCCGGTCCATCCGGTCGTGTTCATATAGGTGTTCAAGCTGTCGTTTAAGCTATAATCCACTGACCCGGGGTTTGCTTTCGTACCTTTGGTCATCTTGTCAAAGTTTTCAGTCAGAATGACCGTTGCCTGTTCTTCGGTAACCGATTCAACAAGCACGTTGTTCACTTCCCAGGTAGCACCAGCCGTAGAGCTCGATTTATAACGGAAAGCAAAACGAACATTTTCTTTGCCCGCGTAAGCATCCAGAGAGAGCAATCCTGAGCTGACAAAGGTCCAGGATGTACCATCCGAATGCACAAAATCAATCGAAACCCACTTGGTCGTATCAATAGTGCCTCCTGTATAGGAATCCGAAACCATCAGTGTCAGGCTTTTGGTTAAATCGACCCCATATCTGTGAGCATGCATAAAACTCAGGTTGGCTTTCGTTATATCAGAAAAATCCATGGAAGGAGAAATCAACCAGTCATCATTCTCATGGTTTGTGCTGGAATAATAACCGGTTATTTTTGCATAAGAGCTTCCGCTGTATGTCGTCCAGAACCAGGTAGTATCACCGGCCAGTGATTGAGTGGTGAAATCACCCAGAGACGTACCAAATGTCTCTGATAAAATGGTTGCAGCTGAAACACCTGATGCCGAAAACAGCATACAGGCTAACAGGGCAAACAAGGTAACACGCGGGGTAAAATTTTTCATAAGCATTATTTTTTGATGAATAGTTCAGAAAAAATCAAGTTCCGATACACTGACCAAAAATACTTTTTTTTCAATACATATACATTCTAACTGCTAATAATTTTTATTTAAAAATCCATTACAAAACTATTTTCAAATATACACTTCCAGCCTTAATGATTAGGCTTTGATTTCCATCGAAACGAAAGTGGTTGAAACCCTCAGATGCCCTTTCTGCAGCCAGCCGACGACCAGTCAGGTCAAAGATTTCAATCTGTACACCCGGCATAGTCCTGACAATCAATTCACCATCTTCAGACCATGCCACTAAGCGATCCGATTCAGTATCAACCGGATTGATTGACGAGGGTAGGTAATTCGCAGGGTGAAAGGCGAAAGACGTCGAATCGCCCCAGACATACTCGGCCAGCGTGGGAAAATCGATGAATGGATTGCGATTATGTTGGTACAACGTGTAAATGGAATCATTCCGGGCCGTTTCCTTGGCGCTGACAGGGTCAAGACGGTGCCAGGCAAGCAAGACTGATTGTGCCCAGTTACTGAATGCCGGATAGGTATTGCCGCCCAACATTTCTGTATTATCATTGACGGTCCATGATGCCACCAGGTTTTCGTAACAGGTCACCATGTAAAAATAACTACGGGCAAAATCACCCTTCAGCTCATCGGCGGGTTCAAAAACCGTCAGGGTTGAACCACTTTCGGTGGAAGTCCCCCATTCGCAATAATGATTGGCTGAATAACCGGTTACCGTGCCAACATTACCAAAAGGCAGATTGCCCCTTTTGGCGTTCACCCATTTATCGGAAGGATACAAATGATACAGATCCGTGTACATGGCAGACGATTTATCACCGCCAAACCAGCTGTTGGGAAACGAGTGTTCACGGTTGTACACGTCATTTTCACTGGTACCGCCGCTGCCTGTATCCTGATCGTCACCAAACGTGTAACTGGTAATGTTCGAGTAAACATCCCAAACTTTTCCATCGGCACGTGCATCCGTTTTCCGGAAAGCGGTCCAGAGTTCGGCATAGGTGAGTACGGTATGGTTGTTGATGATGGCATACAACTGCGTTTTTAATGCTGCACCGGAATACCCGTCAGCACTTTCGTAGTAGCCAGCAGGAATTGTAGCCTGAACTGTTGGCAGTAAAAACAGGCAGACAGACAGAATCAGTATTTTCAGGCAATCAGGCATACAAAACAACCATTTACAGGAACAACAACTTTTGACCTCTACGGAAAAGAGACTATTCCTTTTTTCTGAAAAGGGGGTTAGGCTCCCCCTATAATTAATTACCAGTAACAGACATATTCTTAACTTCCCAGGTTGACGACGTACTGGTGGTGGCAATATACTTGAAAGCAATCCTGACATTGCTGCCCATATAGCCCGATGGTATACTGATGTTACCCGATGAAACAAAATCATAACTTTTAGTGGTTGTCTGATAGTTCGGGATGGTGAGCTGCGTCCAGGTAGCGGTTGATGGAGCACCACTGGTATAATTAGTTGTTATCCACATGGTATTTTCCGTAGAGGGAGTACTGGTGGATTTAAAATAAACAGCATGATCAAAAAGAATGGTAGCCGATGTCTTTCCGGACAGGCTAATAGATGGGGAGATCAGCCAGTCTTCGTTGGTGTTGCTGATGCTGCTGTAATAACCTGTCACCTTGGCAAAATAATCACCGTCATAGGAACTGGCTGTCCATACTCCAGTACCAGTGACGTTATAAGTGCTGAACAAGCCCAACGTGTTGGAAAAAGCCTCTGAATATGGCAATGTGACAATTGTATCGGTTGGTGTCTCTTCTTCCTCTTCATCCATTGAATAATCAGACAGAGATTTGATGCCGGCCACACTGAAATAGGATTCCAGGCTACCGCAAACACTGACCTTTTTACCGATATTACCAGGGTTATCGACCAGGTTCAAGGCTGTACGGGGTGCCGTACCATAGGACAACTGAACCGGTAAGCAATTACCGTCAACAGTTTCAGAAGGACTGTCCGCGAGAATCAAGTTGCTGGCAATGGCACCAGTCGCATTATAAGTATATGCATAGGGTGAAGTTGCTGTGTTGATGAAACCGACAATATATCCGGTCACCCATTTGCTGGATTCACCCTGCTTTACCATGGCCTGAGCCACAGAGTATGGATTTTCCGCACTACCATCACCTTCCGTCACTATCGGTTCGTCCGATGGTTCATCCAGCCAGTATTCCGTTTTGTCGCCTGTTTCAACCGTCACACCGGCAGCCCCCAGGTAATTTTCGAACGTACCTGTCACAGCCAGCAAATGGCGAATATGACCAGGGTAATCCGACAAATTGACTGAGTCACGCAACGGTGATCCGGCAGGCAGGTTTACCACCACGCAATGCTGCCAGTCATCCTCCAGTGAATCGGCGGCAATGACCAGCGTGTTGTTCATAAAAGAAGAGGTCCATTCTATATCATCGTTACTGTCTATGGTGTTGGAAGCATTGACACCCGATTGCAGGGCACCGACAATGTATCCTTTCACCCAGCCGGTTTTGCCGGACGTCTGATGTGACAAGACATAGTTTACAAGATAAGGATCATCTGATGTGCCCGAACCCAGGTCTTCAAAACCGGCACCGAAGCCGACGAAGGCAAAGTCCATGGAATCGCGGGGCGTGAACTGGTAAGTACTGTTGTAGACAGATAATATACCGGTCAGGTTGCCGTTTCCGGCCGGCAAGGTCTTGTTGGCAAAATCAGAGGCACTGCTTAAGCGAACAGTGATAGTTTTCCCGCTATAATCAGTCGATGCCAGTGTCTTACTAAGTGTCTGGGTGGATCCATCAGAAGCTGCAGCTGCGCAAACTTCTGTCCCGCCGGTGGTGAAATAGACGTTTTCAAGCGTAATCAGCTTGCCAAGATTGGCTTCGGCAGCCACGACATCCAGGGTGATTATCTCCGGAGTTAAACGTTCATTGTCAGGATCAGGCCAGCCATCTTTGAAGATATGAGCCTGCGCCGTTTCCCAGGTCATCTGCCCGATACCGGAATTGTACAAACCGCCTACCTGCATGTATCCGCCGTATTTACCAACATAGAGATCCTTGCATTCGATAAAGATGCGTTGTCCCAGTCGGAAATCAACATACAAATCCCCTTGGTTGACAGACACCTTAATCCCTGCCGTACTATCCATAATGGTCAGTTCCTTATAAAAATTACCAGACACATCATTGGCGACAATAATACCGGAAATAACGTCGTCATCTGTAATCTGGGTAACAGTCACACTGGCATATTTAGCCTTGAAAGCAGCGATGGTCATAGTTGCCGTGTCTGAATAAACCGGCTCGTTGAGCGGAGGCATGTCAAATTCGCGCTGGTCGCAGGCCGTGAAAAGCAAGCTAACTGTGAAGGAAAGCGCGAACAATCGTTTGATGGTCTTCATATCTTGAATCGTTTATGTTTGTTGTTGATAAATTAAAAGCGATAGGACATCAGCAGGTAACAGTTGAAACCCTGGGCATAATAATAATATGCCGGGTATTTGTCCACATCGTAGTTGTCATAATCGAACCGCCCCTGTTCATAACCGCCGGTCCGAAGATTTGTATTATTCAACAGGTTACAGAATTGCAGGTTAAAACCCAGGGTGTTGCCGTTGTCCAGACGAATGGATTTTCCAATGGAAGCGTCAACCATGAAACCACCCTGGTATTTTTCCTGACCCGTTATCTCCTGCGCCAGCGCCAGGTAATCCTCATAACTGTCAGCCGTGAATTCAAGGATCTCGGCTGTTCGTCTGATAGGCGTTATGTCCACATACGTACGGTTATAGTAGCTGGCCCCCAGATCGAAAAACCAATACTTGGGATGAGCGTAACTCAGTTCAAAATTGAGGGCTGTCTGCGGTACTCCGCCCACCTTGAAATTTTTCAGGTAAACGGTGCGTGTGATATCATCCTGCATACCATTCTCCACACTGATGGTACAGGTCGGTCGGCTGTCGTAAAAATAATCAGCGATGGTTCCCAGGAACGTGGCCGACAATTCGGAGGTAATCTTGCCTGTAACACCAAATTCAACACCCTGATGAACCTTGTCTACACCGGTCATGACAGAATTGACAAAAGTCCGCAGCTCATCGTTGTAAAAATTGTCGATTTCAATCTGATCGTTGAAACGGGTATGGAACAAGGTGATACGCCCCCTGAGGAATCGTGAGTTATACCTGTAGCTCAGGTCTGCATGTGCAATGTCTTCGCTTGATAAACCATTCACGGCATCATCCTTGATGCGGGGTGAAATATAAGCATTGTTGGGCAACGGCGGATTAGTCTCATACATGCCAGTAATTGAAAATAAATGGTTGCCGCTTGGTTTCCAGGTTAAACCAGCCTTGATGGACTGGTTAACGAAGGTATGCCGTTCTCCCCAACCGAAAGAATTGTCCGGGGCCCGTCCGTTACGCATCAGTCCGTTGCGCTGAAAGCTGGTGTACTCAATTCTGGCTCCGTAGAAATAATCCCACTCATCATAGCTATGATTGTTCTGAAACCACGCTCCCGCGTTATAAACATCGATGTTGTAATTATAACCAAACACATCGTCCTTTACTTTCGAGGTAGAGGAACTGTTCAGGTCATTGTACATAATCTCGGGGTTGAGCGGGGAATAATTCTCGGTATATTGGTCTACATCGGAAAAAACTTCTGCGCCCAGCATATCAGCTATTGTCTTATAATGCAACCCCCTGGTGTAACGGGCTTCGATACCACCTGATGTTTTCAGGTAATCCCCGTTCCTTCGGTTGATGGTCGAATTAAGTATGATTTCCCGTTGGTCGTTGTGACGTTCTTCCAGAATATACCGGGCACTCTGCCCCTCCTCTTTTGCCAGCTTGTTGGCCATATACAGCTCGTCCCAGTTAATCTGCGTCTTTGCCGGATCACCGCTTTGCCAGATTTGAGTATAGAAGTCGGCCATTTCTTCTGTGCTTTGATAACTCGGTAGATTCCGGTAATATGTCGGACTTGGATTGGGGGCGTTGTTATAGGCCAGCGCGGTCGACCCGTAGCTGCTGGCACGCGTAGCCAGACCTGTCGTCAGTTTGGTAAGCTTATCCGGTGTAAAGATATGAGTAAGTATAACAACCGGTTCATAATCGGTCACGATGCGGGAATTACGTTTTTTTCCGTTCTGATAGCCCCAGTAGGCATTATAGTAAGTGGAACCGGTCAGATCGTAGACTTCCTGAACATTGGCACTCTGACCACCCCGTTGAGTAGGTGCGCCAAAGGAAGTCAATGCCAGGCTATGCTGGCCGTTGAAAACTTTTTCCAACGCTACCATATAGCCCAGACTGTTGTAAAACGTGCCTTCAACATAGCCTTCATCTGCCCAGCGATAACCAAGAGCACCGGTGAAAGCCCAGCCTGACGGTAATAAACCGGTCGAAAAAGTATACGTGCCTCTCGTCTTATAGTTGCGGTTGGTATATGCCAGAGAAACCTTGCTCCCCGGCGAATACTGACTGGCTCGCATGATGATGTTGGAAGATCCTCCCACTTCGCCGTAACCATAATCGACGGCTGCTATACCCAGTACATCCTCGGTGTTGCGTACTACGTCATTCAAGCCACCAAGCATGGAATAGGAGAACACGCCTCTTTCCAGATCATTGAGTGTGACGCCATTGATGGAAGACTGCGTGTAGTTGTTCTGATAGCCTCTCAACCTGAACCGCATGGCACTAAAAGCATAGCCGGCATTTGATGTAAAGACATCATTGGCAGAAGCCATGATGGCACTGACATGCTGTCCGTCACTTTCTTCATCCTCGATCATCGATTCATTGAACAGGTATAACGGATTACCGGCAACCGCCGCAATCTGAGTGGTATCCTCCTGTGCGGAAAGCAAACTCAGGGAAGCCATCCCCAAAAAAAGAGATAAGCTGAATCGTTTGGTTTTGTTCATCAGATAGCTAATTAGGTATCAAAAGTCCGTTGTTGAAAAAACGGAGTTGTAAAAATACAAAAAAAATTACGACTTTTGAGCCTATCTTTGTACCAGCCCGGACGAAATAAACTAACTATGAAACTCAGGATTCCTATACTATCAATGCTCTTCTGTACAGCTTGCCTGATTATTTCTGCCCAGGAAAAACAAGTAGGCGTTTACAGCATCGGATTTTACAACCTCGAAAATTTGTTTGATACCATTCCCTCTCCTGGTGTTGAAGACACCGAATTCACCCCTGACGGTGTCAAAAAATGGGACGGGAAAAAATACTGGAAGAAAATTGACAACATGGCCTTTGCCATCAGTAAGATGGCCAGGGAGTATTGCCCGGAAGGACCTGCGATACTTGGTGTTTGCGAAATTGAGAACCGGTCGGTACTGGAAGATCTGACAAAATCGAAGCATCTCCGTTCAGTCGGTTATCAGATCGTGCATTATGATTCTCCTGAGTTACGCGGTGTCGATGTAGCCTTGTTGTACAACCCGCGTTTGTTTACCGTCACATCCAGCAAACCATACCGGTTTCTGTTACCTGGCCAGCCCGATTGGAAAAGTCGTGACCAGTTGCTGGTGAGCGGTCTGCTTGCCGGTGAACCCGTGCATATCATTGTCTGTCATTGGCCATCCCGGCGTAACGGAGAAAAGGCGTCGCGTTATTTGCGACTTGCCGCCGCAAAACTGTCGAAAACCATCATCGACTCCTTGTTCAACGTTGATCCAAAAGCAAAAATCGTGCTGATGGGCGATCTGAACGACGATCCGTTCAATGTACCAGTCAAGGAAATACTGAATGCCAGGAAACGACAGGAGGAAGTGACCGAAAAAGGCTTGTTTAACACGATGTGGCGACACATCGACAAAGGCATCGGCTCCCTGGGCTACCGGGGAGAATGGAACTTGTTTGACCAGATCATCATCTCTCACGCCTGGTTGGGAACCGACCGCGGTACGCTGAAATTCTGGAAATCGGAAGTCTTTAACAGGGATTTCCTGATGCAACAGGAAGGCACCTACAAAGGCTACCCCTGGCGCTCGTTCAGTGGAGACCTATTCATCGAAGGCTTCAGCGACCACTTTCCAACCTTGATTTATTTGCTGAAAGAAGTGACTTTGTAAAAATCTTTTTTCGTCCGAAAACATCCGACAACTTTGAAATTTTGGCCGTGTATATATCAAATAAATCGCACCCTGGCAGTCATGTGCCAGATAGCCCATCGTTGAAACGATATAAGAAGCGATCAAGCCTGAGGGTAACCCACCTTGCAGCTAATCCGACCAAAAAAGCTGCTGTTCAATAAATTGCGAGTCTTCGAGTTCAGATTTGGGGACTACAGATTTTTTCTCCTGTTTTCGTCACTTTTTTTGCCCGAAAAAATATCTTTCTGAAAAACAGCGATTTACGCGTCTGGAATTTGCTTTTTGGGTGTCCCATTGACGAAAACAGGAAAACAGTCTGTTAGAATCCAACAAAATCAACCAGTTTTTCTTCGCATTTAGTAAAATTGAAGCTCCTCGCGGCAAGCCGCGAGGAATCACCGATTCCAAAAAAGAATCCTGTGTTTTGCTCGCTAACCCCGCCGCAAGCAGCGGGGAATGCGCTCGCGGAATTCAGTTTTTCGGATAGGATACGGTCAGGAGGTGCCCCACGAAAAACGTTACTTCAGTAATGCCACTACCGGTTCGTAAGCGGGTTCCTGTGTGATTTCCGGGACTTGTTCCGTATAGATGACCTTGCCGGCTTCATCCAGGACAACAATAGCTCTTGATAGCAAACCGGCCAGTGGACCGTCCGTCATGCGTACCCCATAATCTTCTCCGAAACGACGGGGAGGCCTGAGTTCACTCAACGTTATAACATTGGTCAACCCTTCGGCGGCACAAAACCGGCTGGCTGCAAAAGGCAGGTCTGCCGAAATACACAAAACAACTGTTTTTGGCAGTTTTTCAACTTCTTTGTTGAAGCGACGCACCGACATGGCGCAGACACCCGTATCAATGCTGGGAAAAATGTTCAGCACGACGCGCTTTCCGGCATAGTCAGCCAGAGAAACATCGGCCAGGTTCGAACCGGTCAGTTTAAAATCGATGGCGTTGCTGCCAATGGCTGGTAAAGAGCCACACGTGTGAATAGAATTGCCTTTAAATGTAATTGTTGCCATATAGTGACGTTTATTATGTAAAGTAAAATAAAGATCGTTTAAAACAAACGTTAGCCGATGTATAAAGTTCAGTCAGAAACCCTTATTTTTGCTATTAATATTCCTCGGGGCAAGCCGCGGGGGATATCCGATTTCCACTAGTGAATCAAACAACCTTAAACAGGAAACCCTGAAATCAGCACCAGCTATGACACCATCCAAAACCACCGGATATCCGGTACAAAGCTACAAAGGCCCCGTCAAACGTTATTGCCAGACCTTGGATCTGAAAAATGACCCAGCCTTGGTTGCAGAATATGTCAAACGCCACAGTCAGGCTGAAGCATGGCCTGAGATACGCGCCGGTATCCGCGAGGTTGGCATTCTCGAAATGGAACTGTACATTCTCGGCACACGCCTGTTCATGATTGTCGAAACTCCACTCGACTTTGAATGGGAATCCGCCATGCAAAAACTGGCCACGCTTGACCGGCAGGCGGAATGGGAAGACTACATGTCCATTTTCCAACAAGCTGAACCCGGAGCTTCTTCGGCTGAGAAATGGCAACTCATGAACAGGATATTTTATCTATACCCCTAAAAACGCCGGGCTGTTTCCCGGGTCGTTCAGCGCAAACCGCCAGTGCCTGCTCCGTTACAGGAACAGCAAACCTACCCGATAGGCCAGAAAGGCCATCACCCAGGCTACCAAAACGGTGTAAACCACTTCAAACAACGCCCACCGCCAGGTTCCTGTTTCGTTCTTAATAGCCGTTATCGTTGCAATGCAAGGGAAATACAGCAGTACGAACACCATGAGTGCTATAGCAACGGCCTGATTGAAAACAGGCGTCCCGTCAGCATAGGTATCGGCTTTCAGGCGCTCAGTCAAGCCGATTTCGTCACCGTTTCCAGTATGCAATACCGATAAGGTACTGACAACTATTTCTTTGGCGGCCAAACCTGACATCAGGGATACACCGATTTTCCAATCGAAACCCAGCGGTTTCAGCACAGGTTCAATAGCATGACCGATACGGCCAATAAAGGATTGTTCCTGCTGAAGCTTGTACGTCTCTTCGGTCGGGTTAGTCACGTAGGCTTCATGCCGTGGAAAATAGCCAAGAGACCAGATGATAATGGAAGCCAGCAGTATGACAGTACCCATCTTTTTCAGGTACTGGTAGCCTTTCTCCCACATGTGCCTGAGAACGGAAATAAACGTGGGAACGCGATACGGAGGAAGTTCCATAACAAAAGGCAGGTCTTCTTTCCTGAAAAATACCCGTTTGAAAATTCTGGCCAATATGACGGCCATAATAATGCCTGTCAGATAAAGTCCAAACATCACCACTCCTGCATGGTGGGGAAAAAAGGCTCCGGCTAGTAACAGGTATACAGGCAGTTTGGCACTACAGGACATTAACGGTGTAACCAATATGGTCAGAAAGCGGCTGTTTCGACTTTCTATGGTACGGGAAGCCATGATGGCCGGTACACTGCACCCGAATCCCATGATAAGAGGAATAAACGATTTGCCATGCAAACCCATTTTATGCATGATCTTGTCCATGATAAAGGCGGCTCTGGCCATGTAGCCCGTATCTTCCATGATGGATATGAAAAAGAACAAAATCAGTATATTAGGCAGAAAGACAATGACACCGCCTACTCCACCAATGATTCCATCCACCAGCAAGTCTTTAAACGGTCCCTCTGCCATCCCGCCGCGCGCCAGCCTGGATAAAGCCTCGACACCGGCTTCTATCCATTCCATGGGGTACGAACCAAGTACGAACGTGCATTCAAACATGATGAACATGAACAGCAGAAAAATGGGGTAACCCAGGTATCTGTTCAAGACAAGAAAATCAATTTTCCTAGTTTTCGGACGTTTTTCAGTCTTTTTGGGCGCGTATGTTTCAGCCAGTGCACCGGAAATAAAGCCGTATTTGGCATTGGCTATGGCAGCCTCAGGATCTTCCTTCAATTCATGCCGGATGATGCCGGCTGATTTATCCCTTGTGGCATAAATGACTTCGGCATTTGGCAGGGGAGCTATGACTTTATCTATATCACTGTCACCTTCAAGAGTTTTAATAGCCAGAAACCGAGCCGAGTAATTGTCGCGGATAGATTCATTCCGGATGATTTCTTCCCGCACATGACTGATGCCATGTTCCAGAATATGACCATGATTGACATGGATGTGCCTGGTCACATTTTCAGTGCCTTCATACACCATCGTAACAACATGGAACAGTTTATCCAAACCCCATCCTTTCCTTCCGATAGTAGGTATAATGGGAGTGCCCAACAATTTACTGAGCTGTACGTGATCAAGTTTATCCCCGCTTTGTTGCAATTCATCGTACATGTTCAGTGCAATAACCATGCGCACATTCATATCGATAAGCTGTGTGGTCAAAAACAAATTACGTTCCAGATTGGAGCTATCCAGCACGTTGATAACTACATCGGGAGCCTCTTCAATAAGAAAACGACGGACATAAAGCTCTTCAGGGCTATAAGCAGACAGGGAATACGTACCTGGTAAATCAACGAGACTGATGGTATAACCCTCAAAATGGAAAACGCCTTCCTTGGCATCGACGGTCACACCGCTGTAATTGCCTTCGTGTTCGTGACCACCTGATGCTCTGTTGAACAAGGCTGTTTTTCCACAGTTCGGATTTCCTACCAGTGCCACTTTTATGTGGCGAAGCTGGTTCAGCGCGATACGATGCAAGGTTTCTTCCTCTATAAACCCATCATAAGCCTCGCTTTCAGAGGTCTGTAATACTTCGGTCGTACTGACGACTTCAATATTAGATGCTTCACTCCTACGCAGAGATACTTCGTAAGACATGATACGGTATTTGACCGGATCCATCAATGGTGCATTTTGTAGTGCCTGGACTACTTTTCCACGCACAAAGCCCATCTCAATGATCCGTTTCCTGAAGCCACCGTGTCCGGACACCTTCACGATGACCGCTTTCTCGCCGGGTTTTAAATCTGCTAATTTCAAGGGGTTTCTTTAAATAATGATGGCATCCCATAAGGACGCCATCCTATGTTGTCAGCAAAAGTACCCCTCCTGTACCAAACCATCAATACCTATCTGTCGGTATTCGAACGTCAGAAAAAAGGCAACGTTTTAAACAGATTCCAGGAGAATCATCCGGTGTTCATCGATACCGTTTGATTTTTCACAAACATCCAGGGTAAAGTAATTCAGCCAGGGCAATATGAAGGTGCCCGGGTTGACCGGCGCAAGAATCATCTTTCGTTCGTTGGGGGAATAAGCGCCAAAAATGGCACTGACAACAAACAGATCATCTCCTGCTATATCGGCATATTGAATGTTCTCGAATTTTAAGTCCCTCGAGTGGTCACTCATTTTAAAATATCCGGATACGTGCGACATGAACCGGTTGAAGGTGGCACCATCCATGCGCCAGCAATCATCTGTCTTCTCCAAACACAAGTATGTATCCTTATTAATCATCTTTACCATCGTTGAAACCATTTCGGTTCCGTTATAAAATGTCTGAAACACGTACTTGCTTGGCAAGCTTGACTGTCTCTTCCACACCGTTAATCACAGGGGTCTGTACTTTATACAAACCATTATCATTCACAATTTCTACCTGACCATCTAACACACCATTCACTTTATCAGCCAGTCGTTTGGCATTCACCTGCGATTTGAAGGCACCAAACTGGATAATGTAATTACCACCACCTAATTCGAGGAAGACCATATCACGGGCTTCTTTTCTGGCAACAACCATTTCCCGTCCTGTCATACTACTTACTTCCAGTTCCTGACGAGTCGGCTGAGATGTCGTTGGCTTCAGTTCAGGTTTTCCGGCCATCGCTCTTTTTCCTTCTTTACCAGGAATAGCTTTATCGAATGTAACACGCCGGTTGGCTGCCTTTTCTGCTTCTGTCAGATTGGCGTTGGCCGGTCTGGTTTCACCATATCCGATAGCTTCCAGCTGTTCTTGAGAAACACCGCTTGAAATCAGGTACTGCTTAACAATAGCAGCTCTACGCTCACTAAGCAATTGGTTGTACGTTTCACTTCCATCAGAATCAGTGTGGCCCTGGATTTCAAGACTGAAACTCGGATTGGCTTTAAGGAAGGTGGTCAATTGCTGCAAGGTTCCTATGTATTCCGCCCTGATGACTGTCTTGTCATGATCGAACAGGATGAAATACCGCAATAAGGATTCAGTCATCGTGTCAATATCTGTAAACGGTTCAACAGTCTCAATTACAGGTATCTGCTTCTTTATCATAACTAATTCGCCTGCATCCACAAGATCACCGTTTACATCCTCTTTCACGGTCACGAAAACCGGTTCACAAGTCATTTTTAAAATCCTCAACTGCATGGTATCAACCCCAACCCAGTAATCATCAGGTTTGAATCCCACGTAGGTAAAATAGCCATCAGATTCGGATAATGTCTGGCCTGTTTTGTTGCCGTACTTGTCGGTAAATGTCACGAGCACACGCCCCATCGGATTACCTTGTTCGTCGACAACCAAACCCGAAACCTCACCCATGGGATGAACAGCAACACTAATGGTTTTAAACTGGTTTGGATCAGTTGTCAGCTTAATGGTTTTGAACGGCAGATGCCAGGCCAGATTCTGGAAACTGGATTCATCGAGCATAAGGGTATATTCTACAAAGGGTTCCAACCCTACGACCCTGATAATGGAATCTTTTTCACGGGTAATTACTTGTCCGCCGCTGCACCGTACACGGATAGGCTCAGTCGAAGGTTCTCCCTTATCGTGAATACCATTGAAATTAATATCAAGGAACGGATCGATCGCAACACCGCTGCGACCGACAGACCCTCGTTTATCGGCATACACATACTTGTTGCCACTACCGAAAGCAAAGCTGCCTTTCGCGCTTTCGGAGGTTTGTATTTGTTTGTTACCCCAACTGCCAGAGGTGTATGCCGACATGAACGGAAAATCATACCGGAAGGTCAGGTTAATGCTGTTGGTGTTGGCCAGCAGGTTGTTTTCGTATCGCAGGGAGGCATAGCCGTTGGTGAAGACTCTTGATTCCAGCTCCCCCCTGACAGATATCCATTGCCCGGAAGTATAGTTATATTGTGCCGACGGACGGATGTTCAGCTTCCGTCCAATCTTCAGCCCCATAGCGAGGTTTGCATACAAGTTCGAACTACCGGTATTCGTCCAGTTGACAAAATTGCTCAGGTTCAGGTTAACTTTGGAATAATTGCCGGTGACCATCCACTCGGCCGAGTTATATTCGAAACTGGAATAAATATTTTGCCGGATGGTCGCTTTCGTGTAACCGGAAACCAGAAACATCCGGTAGGGTAACGAAAGACTGGCAGACCGTTCCTGCAGGTAATTGTATATAATGGCCTCCTGATCCGGATCATATAAAGCGTACGTAACATCCAGTACAGAATGTCCCGGTAACGTCAGATTCACGGTACCTTTGGTCCTGACATTATGAGCATACTCCCCGGTCATCAGGAACCAGGAAAAGGGTTGAAACGTGAAACCGACAAACGGTATCTCAGGATGATTGGAAATGGAAGTCAGGTATTCGATGCCAGCCCCCGCTGTCAGCCATCTGGCCACACCATAATTTACTTCGGCTCTGCCGTACAACGAATTCAGAGAATCCATCAATGTCCCGCCGCTCACTCGATACTCCAGTTCACCCTTCGGCAACATATTGTAGGGCATATTGAACTGTTTTTCTTCGGAACGCACTTCGCCGCCAGGTCCGTAAAACCGGAGCATGATGTTTGAAGTGCCATAAACAATTGGAATATCAAATTTATAAAATCCAGAGGCGTCAGACCGGGTATAGGAAATCAAAACATTATTAACATATAATTCAACGACCCAGTCAGGTTCTGTATAGTCAGCGATTTCGTATGTCCCCAGGGCCTTCCTGACGGTTGTCGGAGTGTTGGTTACAAAAAATCCGTCTACCGGAGACAACAACGAGGCAATGGAACGGTTGCTGACACGTCCAACCTGCACTTGTTTCACCAAACGTGCATCGTTGTCAGCCCACCTCCAATAATATTGTTGCTGCTCCCTGTTCATACCATATTTATCTGACCAATTCAAAAATACGTTCGTTTCTCCACCAAAAATCTCTGCGCCTCCGCCTAATTCCATGCGTGTTTCACCGGTATAAGCACTCGATTGAGTCGAAGCCACCGACCAATCCATCATGCCCCCCTTAAACCAATGATAATCCCTCGGCAATATAGTGTCATACGCCAGCTCACCCTCTTTACCTTTTATTTTCTCCCTGGTCTTTTCTTGTTTTTTAAGTTTAACCACAGGTAAAACAAACTCAGATGCAAACTTGGCCGTCAGTGTCCGAAAACTAAAATCAAACGTAAAACCAAAAGCCTCTTTGAGGACGGTGGTCTTAATGTATAATGTACCCATATCCATCAGGGCTTCCTGTTCGCTGAATAGGGTTTTCTTATCTTTGAACTGAATGAAACGCTCCGGATAACTGATCTGGTAAACATTATCCTCCGTTTCAACATACCCTTTTATAACCTGCCCTTCGGATGAAACCGTGCAAACAATTTTGAACAAATTAAGCATGTCGCTTACAGGCAGGTATAAGCCATCGGGATCTTCATAAAAAGCTGGAAAAATATAACTGCCGATCTCACCGAAACCGATGGTCACGTTAAACGATTCAAGATACCGCTCGTCGGCTGCACGTTGTGCATACGTCTTTTGAGACAAAAACAAAAGGGATCCAAAGACCAGACAAACCGTTATCCCCAGTCTCAAAACATACGTTTTTATCGGAAGAGGGTATAAAACGGCCATCGATTGCTCGGATTACGTAATAAAAAATAAAAAAAAGGATTGTACGACGTTTCAGAACGACTCTATAGTCAACTGAACGTTATCGTTATAATCTCCCGGGGGATTAATGATGGTATTCCCGACCAGCAGCTTGCCCCCCATGTAAATACGGTGAACCGCGTTACTGCCGACATTGGATTGGAATTGTATATAACCAGATCCGGACTGTTCAATGACGCCACCCTCTATACTGAAGGTCAAATCGGTAAGTGTCATGGAACCACCGGCACTGCCGATTCCGCTAATGGTTGCCGTTACGGGATAACGAATAATGACAGTACGACCCGGCAATAGTTTGAATTCAAACATGCCCTGCTGTACGGTACCACCCATCAAATAGACATCACCCCCGGGTGTAATGGAGCCGCCCGCCGACACAGTTACAGAGCCCGATGAACTTAAAGGAGCTGTAAAACTACCGAACCGGAGAGGTACCGTCGGCTCTATAACCTGCACGGTTCTTGGTGGTATTGAAGGAGGGGTTTGGGCAAATACTACGCCCCCCCAGATCAACAATAACAAAAAGGGGTATGAAAATTTTCTCAACATATTCGGTTTTTACGCTTTTTCCATCAGGGCATCCGGAACTCAGCACGCGCCAGCTCTTTACTGCCGTCATCACGTGGAGTCAGATACTGCACGACGATCTTGCCTTTTTGCAGGTTAAGAAGCCGGCTCACCCTGAGTGGCAGGTTATATACCCGCCGGTTCAACTCTGTATAAATCCCTACACCATTGGCAACACCCAGCACGATCGGATCTCCCTTCTCAGGAATAAACGTAGCCTGAAGAGTGCCATAGGCCGATTTACCGCCGGTACGGTTAATAGCTACCGACAAATTATAACTAGTATCGTTAACCGCCGAAACGGACACATCAGACAACGACAAACTCAAGTCAAGGTTACCATTACGGATGATAACCGGTATACTGATGCCAAAAATTGGAGTGATACTAACCGACAATTTGGTGGAATCCTGATCTTCGTTCGAAAGACCAAGGGGGGTAGCTGTTTTATCAGCCCTGAAGTACAGATGGGAACGGTATTCACCTTCAACAAGGTTCTGCGGTTTACGGTATTGAAGCCGTACGATCTGTGATTCACCAGGAGGTAATGTTACCCTACGCGGAAAAATTCTCAGATACGAATCAGCCCTCGGTGTTGGCAATGCTTCCGAATCGGCCAGTTGCTTAAAACTGCCATTTTCCATCATCTGGTAATGCAGAAACGATATCAGGTAAATAGCCGTATCCTGACCGATGTTCGATAAATTCAAATCTTCCCGTTGTTTGCCCTCTTCAAAAACCACACGGATAGGAGCAACCAATAAATTTCCTTGGGAGAAGACTTGCTGTACACCGGACAACAACAACAAGAAAAATACGCTTAAGTAACCGATTTTTCGTTTCATGGCAACCTTGATTTTTTTGTTAAATGCCCAAAGATAAGTATTATACTGATAGTCCGACACGTTTGTTTGTAAAATTTTTTAAAAGAAACAATCTCACAAGCTATCTCACAAGACTTATACCATTCTCGCTAACCTTTTTATTACCGGTTAATTGCATGGAATCATGTCAAAGAACGCCTCAGACCTACTCGTCTGATTTTCAATTATACATAAATACAACTTCATACGTTCCTGAATAATAGCCAGCAGGGTTGCTCAGACCATTGCTGATATACAACGTCGCCCCGATGCTGACTTCAGCTTTCCCATCACTTTGCCGTACAATCTGTCCGCCGACAGGAACATCTGAGATAAAGTCATTCACCGTGATCTCACTGTTACCATTTGACAACGTTAGCATCTGAGGGGTCTGAGGCAACACGATAGATACAAGACTGTTTGGCATTCCAGCCACCGTGAACCGGCCGGCACTGTACGTATCATCCATCAATGTAATGCTCCCTGTAGCCGTCCGCTCTCCATCAGGGGAGATTTGGACTGTTCCTCCGCTCGTTTCAGGCACAATTTTGCCAAAGTTCAGCAATTCTGTTTCAACAGCTGTTACGGGGACGGCCACCTCCACCTCCATTTTCCCTATGACGCTAGTCTGTGTATAAGCAGGAATCAGCGACATAATAAACACGATCAGGGTGAAGATTGCTATCCGTTTCATTGCCTTAATTGTATGCCACGCTCACGCTAAAAGTTCCGGAGTAGTGCCCGGAGCCTGTACCGGCAGGCAATTCAAGCACGGCTCCCACCGTGAAATTGTCACGACCCGTGGTAGCGTCAAGCGTACCTGTTACTGCTTCTGCGCCAACAGAAGACACCAATGCTTTAAAAGAGCTGATAACCAGGTTGACTTCGCCCAGCGATACAGTCACGTCCGTTGCCGGTAAGCTGATCGCGTAGGTATCTCCCGGGATTCCGGCAACCGTGTACACGGCGTTTTGATTCGTACTTCCGTACAGAACAATGTCTCCGGTCGCCGTACGGGCATTGCCTGTCGACAACGTTACCTCCCCATCACTTGACCCGGGAATGACCTGTCCGAATTTCAGCGACTGGTCTTCCGTCAGCGAGAGCGTTGGCATGATGTCAACAGAGGCATCTGTCTGAACGGCTGTTTGTGCAACCATCCTGCCTGAAGAAAAAATCAGAACCAACAAAACAGGCACATAAAACCGATACGTTTTCATCATCTTTTTATTAGTTAATTATAGCCCACGCTGACCTCGAAACTGGTTTTATATTCGCCGGGCGGCAAAGTCGCCGATTCGATGACCAATTCCCCGCCCACTGTAAAATACGCGTCTGACGAAACAACACCAACCAATCCGTTTGATGAAGAAGAAGACGGTCTGGCGACCAGGTTCTCAATCACGATCTGATTGCCGTTTTTCTCAAGCGTAATGTCCGAAGGCAACCCGATGTAATATTCGTAATCTTCCGTTCCTCTTACTTCAAACCGGGCCGGAGTCCAGCCCGACTCCCCTATGGGTGTCACACCTGATGTAGTGCGGTCTCCATCGGTAGTCAGTACTACGGCACCCACAGCTCCGTTACTGATCCGTCCGAAATTCAAATCCTGCACCTTGGTAAGCTGCAGTATTTCAAGAATGGTGGCTTTAGCCGATGACGTTGCACTTGCAGTTGATTCTCCTTTTACACCAACCGGTAAAACGGTCAGTGCAACAAACATCACCATGTCAAGAATCCTCCTTTTCATACCTGGTTATTTATTGATACGCTACTGTAATAGAAAAGGATCCGCTGTAGTCACCAGCAATCTGGTCGGCATTCACAGTCAACGTGGCTCCCACGCTGAACGATTCCGATCCGGAACTGGACAGTGTCAACGTCGAATTATGCAGAAATCCGTCCACCGCCATTGTTTCTGTCCCTCCCAACCGCGTCATTTCAACCGTGTTATCCGCCGGCAACGTAATGTTAAACGATGCGTCGTTTTCACCGGTAACCGTAAAAGGAGCGGCCGAAAACGAAGAGGAGCTCAGTACTGATGCTCCTCCTGTCGTTGTACGCCCTCCTTCTGGAGATAATGTGACCGTTCCATCAGTTGAAGACCTGGAAATCGTTCCAAAGTCCATCGGCGTGGAACCGGTATTTTCAATAGAAATCGGTGCAATTATTGTTGCATCAATACCAATACTTGAAACTGTCGATGAAACCTGAGCATAAGCCTGACAAAAAATTATCAGGCTTATCATCAAGGTGCAATACCTTTTGCTAACAAATTTCATCTTCTACTATATTTTTCGTTTAAGGCCAGATGGAACGCCGCATGCCGATTATCATCTGCTTGGGTGCCTGGTACAGGCATGCTCGTTTCATCAAGACAACAGTGGATTATCCGATCAATT
>Ga0153915_10000483_pt1 | contig 36852 bp, 41 predicted proteins | sample Opewatmetagenome_2_FD_107003 | JGI IMG/M metagenome (GOLD analysis project Ga0153915, IMG submission 107003) | Freshwater wetland microbial communities from Ohio, USA - Open water 3 Core 3 Depth 3 metaG | ecosystem: Environmental > Aquatic > Freshwater > Wetlands | place: USA: Ohio, Lake Erie... | reverse complement strand
TGGAACACCAGTTACCGGTCTCGATGATGCCCTGGTCGTTGACCTTGAGCGTCAGCTTGGAGTGTCCCTCATGTCTTGTGGTTGGGGAAATCTCTACAACTTTCGACAATATTATCGCCTCATGTTATGTTGCGTTGTTCGAATCTCTCTACGAAATTACTCTCTGTATCTCTCATCTCTAGAGATTAGTGAGCGTACAACGTACGTTCAACTGTATCTTATACCGACCCTGTTATAACCTTTATGACTCGATTCTACGGCGAAAAACGCCATAAAATGGATGCGGTTTTCACATCTCTGGGTTAAAACCAGCAATTTCTGGAAATTCGGCGAAACGATGACACGAATCTGAAAATAAAAACTTATTATTTAAATAATCTATTATTTTTACGTGGTTTAAAAAAAATTTCAGTCGGAATTGTGCTGATCGCCGTTCATTTCATCGGCCAATTCGGCAATCGTGGCCTTTCGTTCGGCATAGGCATTGTGCTGGTGGATGCTTTCCTCGTTGGTCTGCTTGATCGTGACCCGGGAATCGCCGGACAGGTAATCGAATTCGGCAAGCACCTTTCTTGCCATTTCCCGGACACAGTCTTCAACGAACCGGGGATTTTTGTGCGCGGCGAGCACCACTGCGCCTTCGTCGCCCCGTTTCAGGAGCTCGTAGATGCCGCTGCTCATCGAATCCTTGAGGATACTGATGACTTTCTCGAGATCCACCTGCTGATCATCGTCAGTTTCAATACAGAGGAAACCTTTGCCGCGCTGGTTGTGGGTGGCCATCGGCACCGCTGCAAAGAACTCGTCGATCTTGTCCTTGCTGACGTCGAGTCCTTCAAGGACCCGCATGGCGCGTTCCTTCATGATGTTCTGGGCGCAGGGGCAGGCAGTCATGCCCGTAACCTCGGCACCGATACTCTTCCTGACGATAGGTGTTCTGAACGTGCGGCGGGCTATTGCCCTGGCATGCACCTTGACAACCTCGTGGCATGTGGTGTGGCTGACGGGGGTCTCGCGTTTGACCATGAACTCGCTGCGCATCAGCACTTCGGTCCGGTCCGCATATTCATGCCGGTCGAGAAGCTTTCGTGCAACTACGCTGCACAGCTGCTCAATCTGGGTGACCTCCCCGTCAATTGCCTGCTGGAGAACCTCATCGATCACTTCGAAGTTGCGCGAGAGGTTTGCACCTTTGAGGCTGCCGGGCAGGTCAACATAGACATCAAAATTCGAGATGAAGATGACCGGACGCTTTCCTGCCCGGTAGACTTCCACCAGTTTCTTGACATTTTTCACGCCGACACGCGTGAGGTTGATCCGGACATCGGGGGATGTGGCCTGGACGTCCGGTAGTTCCTTGCTGAATGATGTTCTGTCGGATAAGGGATCAGATGGTGTGCGGGTAATAGGTCATCGCATCCAATGGGTATTCGTGTGACTCTTTAGTTTTTTCATATAATATTTATGTGCTTTGTTGCTGATATGAAAGGGATCATCTATGCTGAAAAAATATTATGAGGCAGATGCGGATCTCGGCGTGCTGAAAGGCAAGAAGATCGCCGTTATCGGCTACGGGTCACAGGGCAGAGGGCAGTCGCTGAACTTAAGGGACAGCGGGCTCGACGTTGTGATCGGCCTGCGTCCCGGGAAGAGCTGGGATGCAGCGGCAAAGGATGGCATGAAAGTGATGAAGGTCGCGGATGCAGTCAGGAGTGCTGACATCATCCAGATCCTTGTTCCCGATGAGCTCCAGGGCGGGGTGTTCAAAAGCGAAATCCTTCCCAACCTTACGGCGAACAAGTGTCTCATGTTCTCGCATGGGTTCAACATTCACTTCGGCCAGATCGTCCCCCCGGCAACGGTCGACGTCGTCATGGTAGCACCCAAGGGGCCGGGCTTCATGGTCCGCCGGCAGTATGAGGAGGGCAAGGGAGTGCCCGCGCTCATTGCGGTCCAGCAGGATCCCACGGGTAATGCACACAAGATCGCCCTTGCATATGCGAAGGGTATCGGTGCTACCCGCGCCGTTGTTCTTGAGACCTCGTTCCGCGAGGAGACCGAGACAGACCTCTTCGGTGAGCAGGCTGTGCTCTGTGGTGGCTGCACGTCACTGGTCAAGGCCGGATTCGAGACCCTTGTCGATGCCGGTTACGAGCCGGAGATGGCATATCTCGAGGTATGCCACGAGCTCAAGCTGATCGTTGACCTCATCTACGAGGGCGGGCTCACCAACATGCGCCAGTACATCAGCAACACGGCACAGTATGGCGACCTGACCCGCGGTCCCCGCGTGATCGGGCATGAGTCCTACGAGGCGATGGCGGAGATTCTTGAGGAGATCCAGAGCGGGAAGTTTGCCCGGGAATGGATGCTTGAGAACATGGTGAACCGCCCGATGTTCACGGCTCTTACCAACGCAGATGAGGACCACCTCATCGAGGAAGTAGGCAGGGAAGTCCGCGGCATGATGCCGCAGTTCCGTAAGTGATCCTTTCAGGATTACTCTCATATTTTGAAAATACCCCCAATCTTTTTTTTATTTCAGGCATTCCCGATCTGCGGTTTTAAACGGCAGAATCATCTTCAAAGCTTTTTAATGTCCCCTCCCAATACTACCACAATGAACATCTGCATCATCTATCACAGCGAGACCGGCAACACCCGCCACGCTGCCCAGCATATTGCCTCGGCATGCGACGGGAAGCTTGTCGAGGTTACCGATAAGACCGGGTACAACCGGCTCACCGGCTTCCTTGTCCGGTGCAAAATGGCGATGGGAGAGGAGAAGACCCTGATCGAACCGGGATCCCTTGATGTCTCCGGGTATGACCAGCTGGTGTTCGGATCACCGGTCTGGGCGTTCAAGCCAACCCCTGCGATCCACGCGGCGATCGATTCCCTGGTGGGGTGTGAGGGAAAGAAAGCAACCGCATTCTGTACGCACGGTGGCAAACCCGGGCAGACTGCTGAGCTCTTCCAGAAATGGATTGAGGCACGCGGCATGAAATGTGTGGGGAATACCAATATCCACCAGAACGATATCGAGAACGAGAAGAAGACAAAGGAAATGGTGTCGGTCCTGATCAAGGATCTCTCCTGAGTATGATCTCCGGTCCGGGATCTGTCTTCAGTCTCTCCTTTTTTATCCGGTTCCCGAAACTCTCTTGGATCGCCTTCACGGCATGGCAGGCTGATATGATCGAAGAAAGCCTTTTTGTCAGCCGGCACCTTTATAGTATACAATTATGACGGACCCGTATGAACAACTCCTCAAACAGGCATATTCCAATATCACGGAAAAGACCGAGTCTTCGGAGCGTTTTGTAGTTCCCGAGGCAAAGGCGTATGTCGAAGGCAAGACGACGGTTCTTGAAAATTTTGCCGAGATCGTCGCGAAGGTCCGCCGGGAACCGGACCATGTGATGAAATTCATGCTGGGCGAACTGGGGACCAGCGGGAAGATCGACGGCAACCGCGCAATCTTCAATGGAAAATTCGAGATACCGCTCATCAAGGCGATCATCAAGAGCTATGTTGAGGACTATGTCATCTGCTCCGAGTGCGGCAAGCCTGACACGCGGCTCGTAAAGGATGACCGGGTCATGCTCCTGCGGTGCGATGCCTGCGGGGGTCACCGTCCGGTCCGGAAGCGGAAGGCCAGGACTGAACCTGTATCGGAGAATCTTGAGGAAGGCCAGATTATGGAAGTCGAGATCCAGTCGATCTCAAAGCGGGGCGACGGGGTTGTCAAAATGGGCCGTTATATCATGTACGTGGCCCAGTCCAAGCCTGGCCAGAAAGTCAAGATCAAGATCTCGCGTATCTCAGGGTCCATCGTCTTTACCGATCGGGCGGAATAATCCCGATAATACCTTTTCAATACTTTTTTTCAGGTTCTGGCGGTCTCTCCGCTACGGTACCGGATATTTCCTGTGATGAGCGGGCGTGGCCAGGAAGGATGATAGGTAAGAGAATGGATAAAAAAAGTATTCCGGGGAGAATATCGGCCCTGAATATCAGGCCTTTGTCTTCTTGATTCCTTTAATGAGCTCGTCGCAGTGACCTGATATCCGCTTGCAGGCCTTCTTGATGATTGGCAGGGCATTCTTCTTGTTCTTGGTGGTGACGAGGAGTTCCGGGTCCGAGAACTGGAACTCGATATTGTAGCGTGCGACGTCAACATCAGGGTCGCTTAAGATCTCTTCAACAAGGGCGTTCATGAACGTGTGTCCCTCTCCCTGGATGATAAGACGCACCTTGTCTTTTTCGAGCTCGAGTACTTTTACAATCATGCACCTATGTTTGGGAACGTGAAAACTATTAAGGTATGGGTTGCCCTGTGCCGGGATTGCTGTCGGTTCAGGCAAATTCGAAGACGTCTCCATCCTTGGCGGTATGGGGAAGATCCCAGGGTATCATGTGGCTCATGTGCACGCACCGAAAATCTTTCGGAGCGAGTTGCCGGGCAAGGGAGCAGGCATCCAGGTAATTCATGTGCTTAGGGATGTTGATGCGTGAGGGCACGATTGCGTCGAGCAGGAGGAGATCGAGGTTTTTGAGAAGATCAAGGCTCTTTTCCGGGAGGTTGATGTTGGTGTCTGACGTGTACCCGATCCGCGATTTTTCGGTCTCTAAACGCATGCCGCAGGTGAACGCAGGGGGATGCCTGACCATAAACGGCGTGATGGTGATGCCGAAGAGGGAGAATGGCACGTAGGGTTCAATCGCGATCTTGTCGAACCTGAGGAAGCGGAAGTAATCCGAGCAGTAGTTCAGAACCTCCGTGGCGGCAAAGACCGGCGGGATCTTCTGGACCCGATAAAACTCTCCAAATCCCATGAAGTGGTCGTAGTGCCCGTGGGTCCATATCACCGCATCGATGTGGGGCGAGCCGGCGCGGAGGAGCTGCTGCCGCAGGTCGGGTGAAGAGTCGATAAGGATGTGTTTTCCCTCGTTCTCGATGAGAAGCGAGGTGCGCAGCCGCATGTCCCCGGTGGATTTCGCATGCGTGCACTGGGGACATTCACACCCGATCTGCGGTGTGCCGATTGCATCACCGGTGCCGAGCAGCGTGATCTTCATATTATAACCAGTTCTGGTGACGTATCGCTTCCCGTTTCCTGACCATGGTGACACCTTTCTCAATATCGGCCTGGGTTATCTCCTGCCGTTTATCCATGAGTGCCGATAGTATGGCCTCCTTGATCATCATACGGATGTCCGAGCCGGAGAAGCCATCGGTCTTTTTCGCCAGCGCCATATAGTCGACTGTGCAGTGGAGCGTTGAGGTCACCTTTTTCAGGATGTTCATCCGCATCTCTTCGTCCGGGAGGGAGAACTCCACCACTTCGTCGAAACGCCGCCAGGCTGCCTCATCGAGCAGCTGGGGGTGGTTAGTGGCTCCGATCAGGAGGACACCGTTCTTGATCAGGTTCACCCGGTCGATGTTCTTCAGGAGTGCGTTGACCGCCCTTTTCATAGCGCCGTGGTCATCAGTGGTGCGGCTCTTTGCTACGAAATCAAATTCGTCCACGAAGAGAATTGCGGGCGAGAGCATCTTGGCAAGGTCAAAGATACGGTCGATGTTCTTGGACGTTTCGCCAAGGTACTGGGATGTGACCATGGAAAGACGGACTTCGAGCACCGGCATGTGCATGGTGCGGGACATGGCGAGGGCAAGCGAAGTCTTTCCCGTACCTGGTGGGCCGACAAAGAGGAGTTTGCCGATCTCGTAGATCCGGTGCCGGCTCAGGAACTCGCGGTGGTCGAGAGCGTGCTGGATCTTCGCGATGAGCGCCATCTGCTCGTCCGTGCAGACAAGATCCTCGATATGCTGCTCGACCTCGTCGGGAGCACTGACGATAACAAGGTCCAGTGCGCCCCGGAGTTTCTCGTCCTCACTGACCAGTTTCGAGATCCGGGTATCGAGATGCGCTTTTGTGTCCTCGAACGAGGGATTGGCCTTCCGGACCGCGGAGTGCGTGACGCCGTTGGAACCAGTCTTCTCGAAATAGAATGCGAGCGCCGGGTTCTTCTCGACAAACGGTTTACCGCCCTGTTTCAGGAACCATTCTGCGGCCGATGTGAGCGCAGTGATCCTAATCCGCTGGCCGAACTCCTCGTAGGCGATGAACGGGTTGGACGCAAGTTTCGTGTGTGCATCGGCGATCGAGAGCGATCGCTTGATGAGACCGTCGCTGACAAAGACCGGGCGCTTGACGTCCGCAGCACCATTGGTGCCGAAGACTTCACGGCACGCCGGAGTCAGGTCGTTGATATCGAGATCGGGGTTCTGATTGTATATCTCTGCGGTCAGAACGATCTCCATAATGCGCAGGGTATCGGCATCTCCAGACATGGCTGTAACCTTAATTAATCGGCTCCTGCATGCATAAGGCTTCTCATCTCGTGGTCACGATGCAGCCGTCACCTGTCACGATGACGGTGTGTTCGTGCTGAGATACAAGGGAGCCGGCAATATCGGAGAGGACCGGGTAGCCGTGCAGGGTACCTGACCTGATCAGTGTCGGGAGCGCGAGATCCAGTTTCCTCTCCCCAAGCCAGCGGCGGGAGAAGGGCAGGCTTTTACGCCCCTGTATTTTTTCGAGGATCGTGCGGCCTGCCGGTATGCGGACGGGCTTTTCTGAAATCTGGGAGTAGATCTCCATCTTTGCCTTTTCGCGCACGTGACCGCTGCCGGTGGTGGCGAACGGTTCGATCGCAAAGACCATTCCCTCCTCTAAGACAACACCCCCGTTGATCGCGATGTTGGGGATGGTCGGGGACTGGTGGAGAACGTACTGGGCCAGCCCGTGGCCGGTGAGGTTTGAAATGGGCCGGTAGCCGCGCCCCTCAATCTCCTTCTGGACGACGGCACCGAGATCCCCTGCAGTTGCGCCGGGTTTTACCGTCCGGATAGCCGCTTCCAATGCTTCGTGCGAGGCATCGAGAAGCAGGGAGTTGTTCCCGAGATCCACCGTAGTTGCCGTGTCAGCGATGTACCCGTCTATATGCACGCCCAGATCGAGCTTTGCCACATCACCTTTTTGAAGGATGCGCTCATCGCCCCATGAGGCGGTGTCGTGTGCAGCATCCTCGTTCAAGGAGAGGTTAAGGGGGAATGCGAGGGCCGCTCCTTCATCTGTCACCCGAGCCTCTATTGATTCCACGAGTTCGAGATAGGATGACCCCACGCGAATCTGCTGAGCACCTTCCTTCAGGATTCGTGCGGCAAGGGTGCCTGCCGTGCGGTATTTTTCCAGTATATCGTCCTTCACAGGATCAACTCCTCTGAATAATTCGTAAAATTGTCAAAGCCCCGTGCCGTAACAACGCCGATGTCTTCGAGCCGGACCCCCCCGGTTCCGGGATAGTAAAGGCCGGGTTCAACAGTGATCACATTACCTGCAATGAGTGCTTTTCCGGCGGGACCCACGGTTGGCATTTCATGGATGTGCAGACCAACCCCGTGGCCGAGATTATGGATAAATCCCCGCGTATCGCTCTCATATCCCCGCTCCGCGAAGTAATCGACAACTGCCTGGTATACATCAGCTCCTGATACTTTCGGTTTTATGAGCGAGAACGCGAGTTGTTTTGCCCCGCACAGGGCATTGTACATCTCCCGTATCTCATCGGAGGGCTCACCTTTGACCACGGTGCGGGTCATATCCGCGTAATAGCCGCTTGCCTCTTCCATGGGGAAGAGATCGATAATTATTGGCTCATCTGCCAAAAGTGGGCCGGTACCGGTCATGTGAGGGATTGCCGTATCTTTTCCACACGAAACGATCGTATCGACTGCCGTGCACCCGCAGGAGAGCAGGTGGCTGTGCATCACGAACCTGACATCCTCTGCGGTCAGGGGTTTGCCCTTGGTATAGAGTACGCCTTTCTTTGCTGTGGACTTACGGATCAGTGAGATGCCCAGGTCCATGGCGGTCTCGGTCACCTTCTGGACGTGCCGTAGTGCGGTGATCTCGGTCTTCGTCTTCTTTGCCCGCATGGACAGGACGGTTCCCGTGTCAACGGAGACCGTGCAGTGTTTTTCGAGTGCACGGGCAAGCCCGACCGGGAACTGGGGTGGAACAAGAATCTTTTTCCCGGCCTGGCCGGCAATCATCGTTGCGGTCGCGCGGAGGGGATCTTTCTCCTTTTTCAGGATCTCCGGAAGGCCGGCCTCGGCCCGGGTCATGACTGCGCACGGGGACTCACGGGACGCGCGCCCTACCTCCATCTGGGAGATGATGATGGTACCTTTTTCACCTGCCTTTTTAACATAAACAAACGGGTCGCTCGTGGTAAACCGCGTCAGGTAACGCATATCGGCATCCCGTGAGGAGGCGTACATCACATAGGTGTCCGCCCCGCTCTTCTTGATCGCATCGGAAAGTGGATCCATCTGTCCATATATGTGCGGTGAAACGTCAAGTACTTTTATTCCGGAGGTGACATACACACGATGGAAGCAAAAGCCAGAGATCAGTTCCGCTGGAAGTTTTACCGGCTTGCGGTGGAACTGAACATCATCGTCCTCCTTGTCGCCGTATCTGTCCTCATTTTCTTTATCCTGCCGGCACGGCTGGATTCCTATCGTCTTCCCTTGATCGTGGTCATGCTCATTGGCGCGGGGCTCCTGACCATTGACTTTCGGAAACGGTATAGGGAGACAAAGGCATGGCTTCATGAGCAGCCGGATAAAAAGGAAGATGAGCAGAAACCTGAGTAAGAACGTTCAGATCTGTAGGATGGAAATGCATGCTCGAGAAGATGAAGGATGAGATTGAACTGGTCATACGGCACCTCGAGGTAGCCCGTGCCGTGGCTGACCACCAGCCGATTGGCATCATGAAACTCTCGGAACTGCTCGACCAGCCTTCCCACCGCATCCGCTACTCCCTTCACGTTCTGGAGCAGTTGGGATATATCCGCGCTTCTCAGGAAGGTGCTGTCGCAACCGAACGGACGGTTGACCTGTTTTTGCACCTGCACGAGAATCTGGACGAACTTATCCGGATGCTTGAAACGATGAAGCGGGACATGTAACCTGGTATTTCTTCTCCGTTTTCCTGCGGGTGCAACCGGTTCCCTGCCTGCAACCTCATAGTTACCTTTAAAAGTACTCAGAAATAATCTATTAGAACGCATTGAGCGTGCCTCCCTAACTCAGTTGGTAGAGTGTCGGACTGTTAATCCGAATGTCACAGGTTCGAGCCCTGTGGGGGGCGCTTAAGGGCCCGTAGCTCAGTCCGGTTAGAGCGCCCGGCTCATAACCGGGCGGTCATGGGTTCGAATCCCTTCGGGCCCACTGCCTGTTTTTTTTCATAGGTCTGCCGGTGCACACCTCATCAGGAACTCTGCGTGCAACACTGTTTGAAAACATTTCTATCATGGGACATGTATAGAAAAACAACATGAAGTGTCCCGTCTGCGCGATGGACTGTGTCAAATCTGCAAAGGACATCCTTGCAACGCTGCCCACCGTTTTCCTGCCCTGTCCTGAGTGCAGCATGCGGATACTGGACAAGCGCCTGCCCCTTCCCAACCCTGAATACGCGGAACCCTGCTCCTGCGGGAAACGGTTTATTGATGAGGTCTTTGCCCATATCTGGGTTGTCATGGTCGAAGAGGGTGACCTTAAGAAGACCGACCCGCTGATTGCGGTGGGTTCCCCCCTCGTTCATCCCGGGTTTGCGATGGACCGGCCGCCCTTCCTCCCGGAGAAGTCGCTGGTCCTCCTCTCGTCCCGGGTGACAAAGAAGACCGCGGAACGCCTGGCACGCGATATCCCAGAACTGCGGGGTGTGGTGAGGACCGGTGATTTCGTTCCCGGTCTTGTCACGGCAGACCTGGATTCCGTACCGAAGGTCTATGAACTCCTCGCAGGGTGCGATGTGCGGGCGGATGTATTCCCGCTGTCAACCGGCCCTCTGGTGATATACAAGCAGCAGTCTCTTGTCCATATCGAGTTTCCCCGGGCCGGGTACCCGAAGATCCGCTCGGTTGAGCAGCACGTGGGAAAACCACCGGTGCCATATTTCATCGATGCCTGTTCCGGTGTCGGTACCCTCGGACTTACTGCGGCGTGTCTTGGTGTACCCCGGGTTGTTATGAATGACGCATGGTATGCCTCTGCGTTCTGGTCTGCGTTCAATCTCGAAGTGAACAGGGACTATCTCTTGGTCAGCAGGGTAAAAATCTTCGAACAGGTCCAGGACATGGCAAAACATCCGGTAGTGAAAGAACCCGTGAAGATCGCAGAGACCGAAGGGGCGCAGGTTATTGAAGTATACCAGGGAGATTTCCGTGCACTTCCGTCAGTCCTGTTGACGGGAACTCCGCCCCTGACCGCTCTTGATATCTTTGAAAAGAAGGACCGGCTGGCAACCGGGAGGATCCAGAAGGAATGGCAGGACCGGGTTGGCGGCGAAGTATTCATCCCGTGAGTTATCAGTCCTGCACCGTAAGATTCATTTTTTGTTACCGGTTTTTCCTGGCATCAGGTAACAAGTCTTTATTGACCGGTGTGCAAAAGTATATGGGGACTAGCCCGGGTGGCTCGGCGTCACTTGTAACCCGAAACCGTCGGTACGCGGGGGGCGAAGTTTGACTGAGGCTGCAACGGCCTTCGGGATCCTGTGTGTTCTGACGTTGAAACCTCGTCCCATGAGGTCGATGGCCAGAAATCAAAATTCCGGAGGGAATGGCGATCTGTTGCTGCGGGGACTGGTTCAGGCCCGGAAGGGAGCAGACTTACCGTAGACATTCGGCGCCCATGGGGTAACGGGGCGGAGGATGAATGCTTTGGTGAACGGAGAAACGTACAGTCGACCGATAACACGTCCCCACTCTTACGATTACTATGGCAAAAGTGACCATCGTCGGCGCAACGGGCAATGTCGGGATGTTTGCAGCGCATGCAATATCCACGATCCCGCATGTGAGTGAAATTCTTCTTCACGGGAGAGTTGGCCGGGAATCTCTTCTGCAGGGCATCACGCAGGATCTCAGCGACTCCTTTGCCGCAAAGGGAACGGATACCCGGGTCAGGTGGACGACTGATCTGAACGATGGTCGTGATTCTGATATTTTTATTATCATAGCAGGAGTGCCGCGCAAAGCGGGCCAGGACCGGCTCGATCTCGCGCTTGAAAATGCACGGATTGTTGCCCCGATTGCTGAGACAATCGGCAGGATAGCACCTGCAACGAAGATCTTTGTAGTGACGAACCCGGTCGATGTCATGACCAGTGTTGCCCTGAGATACTCGAAACTGAAACCCAGCCAGGTCTTTGGCCTTGGGACGCACCTGGACTCGATGCGCCTCAAATCCCTCATAGCCTCATACTTCCATGTCCATGTCAGTGAGGTACATACCCGGGTTATCGGGGAACATGGAGACAGTCTCGTACCGCTCTGGTCTGCGACCTCTATTGGCGGTATCAAGATCTCGAACCTGCCGGAATTTGCTCACTTACCCGTTAAAGAATTCATCGAGTCAGTGAAGTGCAGTGGCCAGCAGATTATCCAGAACAAAGGCTCTACCGTCTACGGCCCCGGGGAAGCTATTGCATCCCTCGTGCGTACGGTGTTGTCCGATGAAAACCGTATCTTGACCGTATCCACGTATATCCATAAGGAAGTGCACAGTATCGGCAATGTCTGTATCGGGGTGCCTGCCCGTGTCAACCGCGACGGTGTGTTTCCGATTACCATCCGGCTTGATGAACCGGAAGTGATCGCGTTCCGCGAGTCTGTGGAAAAGATCCGCGCAAGTACAGATGCGGTAATTAAAGCGCTGGAAGCAAAAGGACCGTAAATCCGGATCTATTATAAATTGGGATCGATCAGAAAAAAGAGACGACCTGACTGATCAGGTCAGGGTTACTTCAATGATCTCTGCCCGTTCGACACCGGGTATTGCACCGATCGTCTTTTCGAGTGTATCTGTCTCTCCGCCGGCATCGTTGATGATTGCGGCGAACTTGAGCGCCTTGAGACCAAATCCGATTGGCTCTTCCTTGACATCTTGGATCCCAGGTAATTTCTCTTTGAGTGCCTTTTTCAGCTGCTCGAGGTTCACTTCAGGTGAGTCGGGCATGACCCTCATGATGACAGCGACACTGCCCATATCTCACGGTCCCCCGAATCCGCATTTCGGGCAGGTATAGGGGATACTTTGCTCCCGGCACCGGTAACACCGGTTAATCTCAACACCGCACGCGGGGCAACCGAATTCCGTTGCACCTTCATCTGCAAGCGGAGCATTGCATGACGTACACTTCTTATCAGACATTGATTACTCCTCCAAGGATTCCTATAGTATCTCTTTTGGATCCTTTAAAAGGTTGTACTTATTCGTGTGCCCGGCACCGGATCCCCTTTGAGAAACCGACCAAGATAATCCCGGCGTGAACCATTGAAAATGAACGTATTTACCCGTTTTTCAAGAACATAGGGAATGAACAGCGGATCAACGGCGTCCGTATCCAGTGCGGAGGTCACCTGATCCTGCAGGATACCTTTTGTGACTATCCCCTCTATGGATTTGAGGAGGACGAGATCAAGGTGGAGTTCTGCGGCAATCCATGCCGCGATGGTGTCTGATGTGACATCCCATGAATGGGGCAGGGGGTCGTGTTTCCGCATACTGGCTGAAGGTAACAGGATCGTGGTTTGCATCGGTATTGCGAGATGCTCTGTGACCGGAAGTCCGTATGATGCAATATAGTGACCGTACTGGTCCATGGCCGCGATTGCTTCCCAGTGTCCAGTCTCGTCATCAATCCCTGCCATCCTGACGGCATCGGCAAATGGTCCACCGCCGGGAACGATCAGCAGATGACGAACGGACAAATGAAGAAGCGGGGCAAGAGCGGGAACAGAATCATACAGGCTCCCGCCGAGTTTCACTACTAGTGGCAGCATGTCCTGTTCGGAACTATGTTGGCAGTCAGAATTCATAACTGTTTGAAAATATTTAGATCGGTATATAAATTACAGCAGCATATGAAATCTTTATGCGCTGTATCCTCTTCCTTCTCATCCTGATGATCTGTGTGGTACCTGGTGGGGCAATCTCCCAGGTTCGTATCACTGAGTTCTGCCCGGATCCTTATCTTCATGATGATGCTGACGAGTATATTGTCCTTTCCGGGAACGGCCCGCTGGACGGGATCACCGTCTCGGATGGGAAGAGCGGGTTCCGGTTCCCCCCGGGTAGCACTCTTATGGGAGAGTGTACTGTTGCGCGGAACGGGACTGCGTTCATACAGAGCCATGGGCAGCCTCCGGATTACGAATGGCAGGATACATCACCATCCATTCCCGATGTGATCAGCACTAAAACGCTCCGTATGGCCAATACGAATGACGTCCTGATGCTGTATGAAAACGGGCAACTGGTCCAGCAGGTTGCGTGGCCTGCGGATGTCAGACCCCGCGAGGGGCAGGTGCATTTCCTCGAAGGAGATGTTTGGGATCCCCGTCCCCTCATGCTCGGGCAGTCTCACTTCTCACCCGCAGAATTTCACGATGTGACCGTTACCGCGTTTGTTTCACCCGATTGTTCGGATGAGGTGTTTGGCATGGCGATTGGCAATGCGTCGAAAGAGATCCTGCTCAATGTATACGAGTTCTCGAATCCTTCGATGGCAGATGCACTTACCGGTGCGCGTGCACGGGGTGTTGGTGTGCAGGTGCTGGTTGAAGGCGGGCCGGTAGGGGGCATCGGTCAGGAAGAAAAGACCGCGCTCTGGCAGGTGAACCGGAGCGGAATTCCCGTATATGCGATGGTCTCGACAAAAACCATACCTGCTCCTTATCGCTACAATCACGCGAAGTACGTGGTGATTGACCGGCAGAATGTCCTGATCGCCAGTGAAAACTTCAAGTACAGCGGGTTTGCAGCGGAGGGAACGACCGGGAACCGGGGGTGGGGAGTAATCCTTGGAGATCCGGCCACCGCCGCTTACTTTGCCTCAGTATTCCAGACCGATATGAGTGGCCCGTCAGTGGTCCCTTATCCGGGTGAACCCGGGAAAAATGAGACCCCCTCCACGGAGCAGCATACGGTTGAGTTTACGCCCCGCACGTTTGAAGGGGCAACCGTCCGCCCGGTCCTTGCACCGGATACCAGCACCCAGATCACGGACCTGATCAACTCGGCTGAACAGACCATCGATATCGAGGAGGCCTACATCACCAACGAGACCCGGTTTACCCTCAATCCCTACCTCTCCGCGGCAATCAATGCCTCGCGGCGCGGCGTCCATGTCCGCGTCCTGCTGGACTCCTACTGGTTCAATGTCGATGGGAAGAACGACAACGATGAGATGGTGGCCCTTATCAATCATATCGCGGCTGCGGAACACCTGCCCCTTGAAGCGCGCTGTGCAGAACTCCGCACAAACCAGATCGAGAAGATCCACAACAAAGGAGTGATTGTCGACGGAAAGCGGGTACTGGTGAGCAGCATCAACTGGAACAGCAATTCCCCGAACTTCAACCGGGAAGCGGGTGTCATCATCGATCATCCGGGAGTTGCCGGGTATTTCAGTGCGGTGTTCGAGGATGACTGGAACCCGTCAGTTACCTCGCCTGTCACCGAAACGGATTACCTGAAGATCGCTGTCGCCCTGCTTGTTGTTGCAGCCCTGCTGGTGTATTGGTACTATCGCAGGAGAAGGTGAGCGTTCAGCGCAGCGTGTGAGTATAAGAAGAGAATCCAATTGGTAAGTGGGTAAGATTTCAGAGTTTCTTTTTCGCACACTGGCAAACATCACAGAGATTGATGTCGCTTTCACCGGTTACTACGGCAAGCGCCCAGCGGTCGATCATGAGGTTCATCTCGGTAGAGATCTCAACCTCCCCTGCACCCCGTTTCCTGCTTAAATACTGGGATACTGCTGCCCGTGTGACGCCAAGCCGTCTGGCTGCATCGCTCTGGCTCAGTCCCTGCTTCTGTACAAGTCGGAAGACCATCTCGGCCCGCATAGGGGGCAGGAGGTTCCTGACCATGGTATCGCAGTGCATCAGGGTACAGCAATGTTTTGTCATACACAGGCCGGCTGGATTTTGGCCTCGTATGCGGCCCTGTTCTGGTAGATGATCTGGCGTGCATCGCGGAAGTTGAACTTCTCGATGATCAGCCCGCGTTCCTTGAGTTTCTTCAGTGCGTACCGTACGGTCCGCGGTGCAAGGTGGCTTTTCTGGACGAGGTCTTTGTGGGTCATGGACCCGCCTGCATCCAGTATCTGCATTACCGTCCTTGATGAGGGGGGTAGTGTTGTAGGATACATGTTGGTGATGTTAACACTGTTAACATATCAACCTGCCGATCATTTATACTTAAATTATTATACAATTATTATGCTCGTGCGACAGGAACGCATCGCCCTGCTCCTGCTGATTGTTGTGACCGTTACTGTTGTCGCAGCACATGCAGTCCTCACCATGGTCGGGAAACAGCCGTTTGCCCACCCGTTCTCCGATCACGCTGCTGACGGAGAGCTGGTGATGATCGATGGAATAGTTGAGAAGGCGACACGCATTGAGAATGGTGGTCACCTCTCCCTCCTTGTTGGGAATACAACGGTGTTTATCCCGGCATCCGCTGCACAGGGTCTCATCGTGCATAAGAATGACAGCCTCTTTGCGTACGGGGTCGTCCAGACCTATCGCGGAAAAAAGGAGATTGTTGTCAGTACTCCGGAGGATATCCGTATCACGACCGTCCCGTGATACAACATCTACGCCAGAGATGCCAGCGCTTTCTTTGCAGCGTCACGGACCCGCTCATCCGGATCGTTCAGCGTCTCCTCAAGGATGGACACCGCCCGCTTATCGGCAATCGAACCCAGCGCCCATGCAGCTTCCCTGCGGACCCGGGCTTTCTTATCCTTCAGGAGAACGAGAAGACGGTCTACCGCCCGGGGATCCTTCAGGTTCCCAAGACCCCATGCAGCGCCGGCCCGGAGCCATTTGTCCTCAGCAGTTGTTGCCTCAAGGAGGGGATCGACTGCCCGCAGATCGCCAATCTGCCCGAGCGACTTTGCGGCAAGCCACTGGACATCAACGTAAGGATCGTGCAGTGCCTCGATAAGCGGACCAACCGCTTCGGGATCGCGCTCCTGTCCAAGCATCTCCGCAGCATGCCAGCGGAAATTCAGGTTTGCATCTTTCAGCAGGGTAATGAGCCCGCGGACCCGCAGCTTCCGCTGCTCTTCGACGAATGCAGTCTCTTCCGGTGTCAGTTCCCGGTTTTTTCCCCCAGGAGGAACCGGTATTTCTGAGTCCGCCATTCCAGATTCCCGTAGCCTCCCATTAGGTATACCCCGTCATTAACTTTTTCACCGGGTTCCTGACCTGCAATGGCGACCTGAAAAAAGGATTATTATGATGTCTGTTCAGTCGGCAGGATCTCAAGACTCAAGGAGAAGTTCTTCACGGTATGCGTCAATGCGCCCATGCTGATCACATCAACCCCGCATGCCGCATAATCCCGAAGCGTATTTTCATCGATCCCCCCCGAGATCTCGATGGTGACCCGGTCCCGGAGACCCTTCTCCTTCAGGACCGCAAGGGTCTCCTGCACCCGGGCAGGTGTCATGTTGTCGAGCATGATGATATCCGCACCCGCTTTTGCTGCCTTCACTGCGTCGGTGGCGGACTCCACCTCAACCTCGATCTTCTTGTAAACTGAATGCAGTCGGGCAGCCCGTAGGGCTTCTTCGAGCGGCACCAGTGCAAGGTGATTGTCCTTGATCAGGATGCCGTCGCTTAAGTTCATGCGGTGGGGATCGCCCCCACCGATCATCACCGCCCTCTTGTCGAACCTGCGGAATCCGGGGCAGGTCTTGCGTGTTCCTGCAACCCGGCAGGACGGATTTGCGGCCTTTACTATCGCGACCATGGCCGCTGTCCGGGTGGCGATACCGCACATCCTTCCGAGGATGTTGAGTGCCGTCCGTTCAACGAGGAGTATCATCTTTGCTTTCCCGGAAAGGGACATAATGATATCGCCTTTTTTCACCGTGTCCCCGTCCCTCATCCCGGAAGTGATTACGACACCATAGTGGGAGAAGAGTGCCGAAGCCTCGTCCATACCTGCAAGGATACCGTCCTGTTCTGCCCGTATGCCTGCAGTGCAGTTGACATCAGGAATAACCGCCTCGGAGGTTACGTCACCTGTCGGTGCGTCTTCCCTGAGGAACTGCAACAATTCATCGAGATCGGACATCTGGCACTCCCCATGAAACGTTACGTCCCGATAACAATCGGGTCTTCGAGTTTCTCGAGCAGCGAGAGGACGGAGAGGGCGGCAAGGTAACTGGTTGCAGGATTGTCCGGACTTGGCTTATTGGTCACCCGGATATAAGTCTCTCCAAAATCACCCTCGATAAAGAGCTCGTGCACGTTCTGGTTGACTGCCGGATCAACGAAAAGTTCGACATCGCTGTCCATTCCCGCTGCAAGGCTCATGGCAACGGAGACATTCACGTTCTTGGGATAGGATTTGATGCACTCGTTGGCTTTGCCGGAGAAGATCTGTCTCCTCTCCGTTGCCTCGATCCCGAGCGCTGCCGGGCTCTTCGTGGTCCGGAGCAGCAGTTTCTTTATCGTTGAGATCCGGCCAATCTTGAGATTGTCCAGCCCGAAGATCGCCCCGCTCGGGATATAGATCTTCGTGCCGTTCTCCTTTGCCATTGCACGGAGCGTGTCCCGGAACCCTGCATCTGTCAGTGCGCCGACACTCATGATCACCATGTTCCTTCGGTGGGCAAGGACTTCGGGGGCATACCGTTTCACCGCGCTGACCGAGGCCGCTTCGAGAACAATGTCGAGATCGGCATTGATGAAGGACTCAAAATCCCGGTACGCGGTTGCGCCGGAGAGCGATGCGATCTCATCAGCCCGTTCAAATGCCTGATCGAAAACGGCGGAGATCGTGAAACTGCCGGCGTAACGTGCAACGATGTGCCCGATGTTGCCGCAGCCGAGCAGCCCGACTCTCATCATGCTAAACAGATTATTGGTGCAATCGGTTAAGTGTTGTGTTCAGAAATAAGATATACCGTGAAAATGGCATTATTTGAACAGTACATCCCATGAACCCGAATCATTCTGAACCGATCCCTGAACATCCCCCTTTCGCTGACACTTGTGGATGTGAGACAACGCAGACCCGTAACGTGCCCGATACGCTCTGCAACCGGCGGATCTATATCGAGACCTACGGGTGCCGGTATAATTTCGGGGATTCAGCAAAACTAGTCGAAGTCCTGGAACACCATGGGTGTACCATGGTGGATTCACCGGACGATGCCGATGCGGTGGTTGTCAACACCTGCACGGTCGTAGGTCCAACGGAACGGCGGATGCTCCGGAGACTGTCCGCCCTCAGCAGCCGCGAACTCTACGTAACCGGCTGCATGGCAATGGTCCAGAAAGAGGCGATCCTCTCCGTCTGCGACCCGGTATTCATCCCCCCGGGTGTCATCCAGGACTGGTATCGTACTGTCGGGACCGTTGCACAGGGCAGCGTGGGGATTGTACAACTGGCACAGGGATGCAATGGCACCTGCACCTACTGTCTCACCCGGCTTGCCCGCGGACCCCTTCGGAGTTTTCCAAAGAATGAGATCCGTCAGCAGGTCATGGCCCTTGCCACCGCAGGAACTACCGAGATCCAGTTCACGGCCCAGGATGTGAGTTCCTATGGGCAGGATTGCGGTCAATCGCTTGCCGGCCTGCTTTCGGATATCCGTGATATCCCCGGGAAGTACCGCATCCGTATCGGCATGATGAACCCGGCAACCGTAATGCAGGATCTTGACGGGATCGTGGATGCCTTCTCCGATGACCGGATCTTCAGGTTTATCCACCTCCCGGTCCAGTCCGGGTCGGATGCGGTACTGGAACGGATGGGAAGAAGGTATACGGTTGAGGACTTCTGCACCATTGTCACCGCATTCCGGAAGCGTTACCCGGATCTCATCATCGCGACCGATATGATCGTCGGTTTCTGCGGCGAGACCAACGAAGACTTCTCCCGGACTCTCGACCTTGTCCGCAGGGTCCGTCCGAACAAGGTAAACGTAACCCGGTACTCCCGCAGGCCGTTCACCCCGGTAGCGCAGGAGAAGGATTTTCCCGATTATGTCAAGAAGGATCGCTCGCGTCTCCTCCTCGCCTGTGCCGAAGAGGTATATGCAGAAATGAATGCCGGTATCGTTGGTACGGAAGTCCCGTTCATTGTCACCGAGAAGATCCGGAAGGGATCGGTCATGGCCCGTTCGCCTTCATACACGGGTATTGTGATTAACGAGGATCTTCCGTGCGGGTATGAGGGACGGGCGCTCCTGAAAAAAGACCGGACCTATTTCTTCATCGGGGAACGTGTTACCAGATTCCCCCGGGAATGACGGGTTATCCTTGGTTATGCCGGTACACGGCAAAACAGGCTACTGCCAGTATTACCAGCACCAGCAGGTAGCTCAGCATATTCCCTTCCAGGAAAAAGCCGGCAATGCTCCCCTCCTCTTCTTCCCCTCCGGATGAGAGGCCCGTGGCGGCATTGAAGCGCTCTTCGATACCCATCGGGCCCGTTGCCTGGTATGCCGCATATGCACCGATGAGCACGATGATCGCGATCAGGCCGAATAGTATGATTCCCCGGTGCTCCTTGAATGCCGTCATGGTTTTGATTCCCCGAGGATATCCGGCCGGATGTTTCCGATATACCTCACAATAAGGCCCGTGAGCAGGGCTTCAACGATCGCTATCCCCATGTTCACGGCGATGATGAGGGAGAGGCCGGCAAGGACCTGCCCGGGGGTCTGGGTTACCCCCTGGATGCCGGATGCCATAATGATCGCCACCATCATGAGATTGCCGCAGAAGAGCCCGGCAAAGGTTGCGATCCCCGCCCGTGAAAAGAGGTCGGGAATAATCTTCCGGGATCCCCGGAAGATAAGGTATGCAACCACTACTTCGACGAGGTTGATGAGCACGTTTGCCCCGATCAGTCCCCATCCCCCGTGGCCGATCGCAGCCGAGAGGATATTGATGACAAGGACGACCAGGGCCCCGAGGACCGGTCCGGCAAGGATGGCAACGAGGGGTGTCAGGTTCAGGTGAACGCCACCGAACAGCGGGATATTGATCTGGAACAGGGCAAACGCTGCTGCCGTGACAAATGCGGCAATGGTAATCTTCTTCTGGTTTTTCCCTTTCTCACGCCTCAGTACCCAGAGGGCAATACCGATACACGCAAGGGCGATGATCCACCAGACCAGCACCCATGTCAGGGTGAACGACCCGTCTTCCAGATGAATATGTGCCATTAATCCCACCAACCCGAGAAGAAGTCCTCTGGTTTTGTATGATCAACAATTACCGGAAAGAACATAAAAGTAATGAAAAATTTGGAGTGATACCAAACGTATCCGGTTCACTGGGTTGTAAGCCGCTCCAGCAGGGTGACCAGTTCTGCCCGCGTGATGGGCCGGTCTTCCGGTGCCACGCCTCTTTGGTGACAGTAGTCGAGATAGGTCATAACGGTGTCCGGCTGTTTCAGCCCGGCATCCCGTATCAGGTCGGTATCGTAGAATATCTCGCGCGGGCTCCCTTCGGCATATACCGCGCCGTTCTTCACCAGGCAGACCCGGTCAGCGATGCGGGCAGCGAGATCGAGATCGTGGGTGGCGATAACCACACTGATGCCGAACCGCTCCCGGAATTCCAGGATCAGCCGTTCGACCATTGCGCTGTGGACCGGATCAAGGTCTGACGTGGGTTCGTCCAGCGCCATGATCCGCGGTTTCATGGCAAGGATGCCGGCAATGGAGACCAGCCGCTTCTGCCCCCCGCTCAGGTAATTGGGCAGCTTTTTGGCAAGGTCCACGGCCCCGACTGCCTCGAGCGCTTTTATGGCAGCGTCATGGGCGTCTTCCTTTGACATGCCGAGGTTGAGTGGCCCGAACATGACATCGTCGAGAACCGTCGGGGCAAAGAGCTGGTCTTCGGAGCGCTGGAAGACCACTCCGACCTCTTTCCAGAGGTCAGCACGCTCACCCCGGGCAACCGACATGCCGTTGATCACGATGTCGCCATCGGAGGGGACAAGGAGCCCGTTCAGGTGCTCGATCAGCGTTGATTTGCCCGACCCGTTCTGCCCGCACAGCGCAACGATCTCGTCTTTCAATACATGGAAGCACATCTCATGGATCCCGATGCTTCCGTCGGGATAAACGTGACTTGCGCAGTCAACGTGGATCAGTTCCCGTCCGGGATCGCTATGGTTACAGTGCTGGTGCTGTGGGTCGTGGCGCATGATTGTCATGGGTTACCATCCTCCTGCATGCGGCACCATCCAGAATATCAGGATGATGGCAAGGCAGCCGGCACAAAGTATGCCGCATTCAGCGATACCCGGTTTCGGGATTGTGGTGTGTGCCGCATACGTACCGTTGTACCCCCGGGCCGTCATCGCTTTCTCCACCCGCTCCGCCTGCTCGAAGGAGCGGACGAAGACAAGGCCGAACACGCCGGCAAAGAGTCCTCCCTGTGTGCGGATTGAATGGATAATTCCCCCGCCCCGGGACCGGACCGCTTTGAGCATGGACGCTGCCATGGCAAGGGTCAGGAACAGGAACCGGTAGGCAAGGAGGAAGATCTGGTCGAGAGGTGTCGGGAAGAGCCGGGAGACCAGGGCAGAGAAGTACGCGTATTTCGTGGTCATCAGGAAGAAGAGCGAGAACGTGACCGAGATCAGGGCTTTTTCGAGCAGGGTGAAGATGAGCAGGATTCCCTGGTCGGTCAGGGTAAGAACAAATCCTCCGATGTCCAGGGAGAAGAGCGGGTTGCCGGGCTGGTTCCATATCATAAGCCCTACGAGCGAGATCACGAAGATCACCGGCATGGCATACCAGGCAATGATCTTCCTCATCGGGAGGCCGGCCATGACGCAGGCAAGGAGGATTATGGCATACATGGCAGTGAGGACCACGAGGTTGCTGGTGAGCGTGATCAGCAGCACAACAATGATGAGCAGGAGAAATTTCGTCCACGGGCTTGCGCGGGAGAATACCGTGTCCTGCTGCTCTGCACAATTGGTGATGAGATCGATATCCGGAATGTGTTCAGAGATCATTGACGAACTCAAACGGCTGTTCCTCCTTTTTCTTTCCTCGGATTTACACCCTCACGAGTGCTTCCTTTCTGCCATGCACCCGTCATCATGGGTGATCTCGCCGCAGATGCCCAGCTGGGGATGGCCCATTGCACGGCACATGGTGTCGACCGCATTGCGGGAGATGAAACTCTCAAAACGTGACACCTCGCTGCACGCCTGTTCATCGGACAACCCGTTGCGGACGAATATGAGACTCAGGATCCGGTGACGCTTGACGAGAAAACTCGCATACCTCTTTCCGTCATCCGTCAGCTCAACCCCCCGGTAGGGAGTGTGCAACAGGTATCCGGTATCTGCAAGTTCCCCGATGGTCTTGGTTATCGTTGAGGGATCGACCTTGAAATGTGCGGCAATCTCCGTTGTCCGTGCGGTGCCCCCGCGTTCGGAGAGGTACTTGAGGTATTCCACCTTCCTTGGGGTCAGTTCAAGCCCCTCAACGGGTTCCATGTACATAGTGTGGTCTGCAATTCAGAATAAAGTTTGGCCACACCCCAAAGAACACGATGTATCCCCTGACTCCCGTGAGGAAAAACCGGAAACAAGTGGTTTTATAGCTCCGGCATGAACATTTCTTATCTTCCCGCGCATATGCGACGGAACAATGGTGAATACGAATGGACGAGATCGGGAAAGGGTTTGATGCCCTGATGCAGAAGATCGAGAAGCTGCACGGGAACGAGAAGGAACTGACGGGGAAACTGAAAGAGAACGATGCGAAACTCTTGAAAAAGATGGCTGCATCGTCGGTTTCTGTGGTGAAGATCGTGGGCCTCAACATGCTGAAGATGGGGAAGCAGGATACCAAGGGCGAGATCTACGACCCGATGTATTACCCGCAGAAGATGATCATCCTTGGCAAGGCCGAACAACCCGCCGCATTCCGCCCTGACAAACCCGGCCTCGCCGTCACCGACCAGTTCTGTGTCCTTTCAGAAGACGGGGACTTCTTCGAGCTGATGTACAGCTTCGACGGGTTCCTGACCGATTCCTACCTCAACCCGCTCGATGCGAAGAAGGCGCTGGAACTCTACGGGTACGATATCATGTTCATGCTCTACCGCGCAATGAAGGACTATCTCGAGGGCGAGGAGAAACTCGTCGACTCCCTTGAGATGGTTATCGGATACGTGTTTGCCAGAAAACCGTAACCCCTCCACCTGCCTCAGGTGGCGTTTAATTTTTCTTTTTTATACCGTTTTATGATCCCGGCCGTAACTGTCAGTATCCAGTTACAGGAATGCACAATTTACAAAAATTCTTGAAAAACGAGAATGGGCCCGATGTGATTCGAACACATGACCTCCCGGTTATCAGCCGGGCGCACCACCTGGCTATGCTACGGGCCCGATTGTTGTCAGATTTACCCTAATTACTACTCCATCAGAGTTTTTATAGGTTGTGAATCCTCAAGCGTTCCGGCGCATCAATTCAGATAGGGATATGTGGTGAAAAACCACGATACATATACGGAACCAGGATCATGGAACGAAGGTATCTCCTCGGGAATGAAGCGATAGCGCATGCCTGCCGTGAAGCGGGCGTGGACTTTGTCTGCGGTTACCCCGGTACGCCGTCATCCGAAGTGATCGACACGCTGCGGGCACAGCTGGAACGGCCGTATTATCTCGAATGGTCGGTGAACGAGAAGGTGGCGCTGGAGAACGCGCTTGCCGCTGCCTGGTGCGGGGTCCGCGCACTCTGCACCATGAAACACGTGGGGCTGAACGTTGCAGCGGATCCGCTGATGACGAGCGCTTACACGGGCGTGACGGGGGGCCTGGTAATCCTGAGCGCGGACGACCCGTTCGCCCACAGTTCCCAGAACGAGCAGGACACGCGGTGCTATGCGCATTTTGCCCGGGTGCCCTGCCTTGATCCCGCCAGTGTGCAGGAAGCGCATGACCTCATCCCTGCGGCCTTTGCCCTGTCCGAGGAGTTTGGCCTGCCCGTGATCTTCCGGCCCACGACCCGCATCTGCCACTCGAAAGGTGATGTTGCGCTGGGTCCCGTTACGGGCAGCACGCGGAAAGGCGAGTTCAAAAAGGACCCGCGCCAGTACGTCGTCATCCCCGCCCATACCCGGGTCCTCCATAAGAAACTCAACGAGAAGCAGCCCGCGATCCGCAGGCGCCTTGTTGAACTGGGCCTGAACCGGTACGAGATCCGGGGGAAGACCGCGATCATCGCAAGCGGGATCGGCGCAACGTACGTGCAGGAACTCCTTCCCGATGGCGTCTCCTTCATGAAGATCGGCGCCTACCCGATTGACGAGGAATGGCTCGGGGCGTTTGTCCGGAAGCATGAGAAGGTCCTGGTCATCGAGGAGCTTGCACCGGAAGTTGAGGAGACGGTCCGCCAGGTTGCGGGTCTCGTCCCGGTCTTTGGCAAGAAAAACGGTTACGCTCCCTACGAAGGAGAACTCTCGGCAGCCGCGGTTGCGACGATTATGGCGAAGGCGGGTTTCATCGATAAGACGCCCTTTGCACCGGCGGAACCGGTCCAGAACCTGCCGGTGCGCCCCCCGATCCTCTGTGCCGGCTGTCTGCACCGCGGGGCATTCTATGCGATCAGGAAAGTTTTCCGCGACGGGATCTATCCCAGCGATATCGGGTGCTACACGCTCGGGCTCCAGCTCGGGGTCGTGGACACCACGATCTGCATGGGTGCTTCGATCACGGTTGGGAGCGGCATCGCGCATTCCGGGGAGACGCGCGACGTGATCTGCACGATCGGCGACTCCACGTTCCTGCACACCGGCATCCAGGGGCTGATGAACGCGGTGTACAATGGTGCCACCATGACCGTTGTCATCCTCGACAACCGGATCACGGCAATGACCGGCCACCAGCCCAACCCGAACACTGGTCTCACGGCCTGTGGCGTGGAGACCCCGGCGGTCTCTATCGATGCGATCTGCCGCGCCTGCGGTGTGAAGTTTGTTGAAACTGTTGACCCGTATGACCTCACCGACATGGTGAATGTCCTGCAGGAAGCAAAGAAGCGCAAAGGTGTCAAGGTGGTCATCGCAAAGCAGATGTGCGTCATCTCGGCCCGGCGCGCAGGGGTGAAACGCGGTCACTATACCGTTGATCCTGAAACCTGCACCGGTTGCGGAACCTGCGTCCGGTTCGGCTGCCCTGCAATAGAATTCGCGGATGAGAAGGCGCGGATCAACGATCTCTGCAGCGGCTGTGCGGTCTGCGCCCAGCTCTGTCCTGTGGGAGCGATCGTACGGGAGGGGAAGAAATGAGCGGCAGTTATGACATCCTGATCGTGGGCATTGGCGGACAGGGTACGATCCTTGCCTCCAACATCCTTGGAGAAGCATGCCTCATCGAGGGTCGGAGTGTCCGGGGTGCAGAGACCCATGGCATGGCCCAGCGCGGCGGCTCGGTGGAGAGTCATATCCGCATTGACGGCCAGTACGGCCCCCTGATCACGCCCGGGCAGGCAGATCTGCTCGTTTCGTTCGATCTCCTCGAAGCACTGCGGTACTCGCATTTCCTTAAAAAGGACGGGAAGGCAGTTGTCAACCGGCACCTCGTCCTTCCGACATCGGTCTTCACCCAGAAGCTTACGCCCCCAACAGAAGGGGAGATCATTGCGGCGCTGAAGCGTCACGAGATCTGCATCCTTGATGCAGACCAGATCGCCATCGAAGCGGGAAGCCCCCTCTCGCAGAACGTGGTGATGCTGGGGGCTGCATCCAAGTGGATGCCCTTAAAACCGGAGACCCTTCTCGAATCGGTGAAACGGCTGGTTCCCAAAAAGACGATCGAGATCAATGCCAAAGCGTTTGAGATGGGACGGGTTGCCGGCGGGAAGAACTGAATGAAGAGGAAGCTCGGCGCATTCCGGGAGGATACCCTCTACCAGGGGGATGCGCTCGCGCTCCTCCCGAACGTTCCCGAAGGATCCATCGATCTTATTGTCACAGATCCACCCTTTGCCATCGATTTCAAGGCCCAGCGGCTCAACTACAACCGGAAGGGCTCGAACGTCATCGAAGGGTACAAAGAGATACCCGGGGAAGAATACGGGGAGTTCACCCGTACCTGGATGGCAGAATCTGCCCGGGCGCTCTCCCCCTCCGGCAGCATGTACATCTTTTCCGGCTGGAACCGGCTGCGGGATATCCTCGAAGGTATTGATGCTGCCGGGCTGACTACGATCAACCACCTGATCTGGAAATACCAGTTCGGTGTCTTCACGAAGAAGAAGTACGTGACCAGCCATTACCACATCCTGTTTGTCGTGAAAGACCCGAAGCAGTACACATTCAACAAAATTGACCATTACCCCGAGGATGTCTGGGTGATCAACCGCGAATACTGGAAGGGCCGGAAGAAGACCCCCACGAAACTCCCCCCTGACATTGTCCGGAAGATCCTCCTCTATTCCAGCAACCCCGGAGACCTTGTTCTCGACCCGTTCCTGGGTTCAGGTACGGTGGCCGTGGTGGCACAGCAGGAAGGCCGGCATTTCCTCGGGTTCGAGATCGTGCCGGACTATTTTACGTTTGCAAAGGAGTGCCTGAAGGATCTCTGATCCGCCAGGTCCTGCCCCGGTATGCACATGGGGGGGTATGCGGGAGACCCCCCCTTAGTGGAGGGAGGGGATATCCTCACATTATGGTCAGGCTCTCTATTTTACGACGGAGGATGAGGGGGACCTGCTTGGCCGGATAGGGTCCGGCTGGGGGGGTACGGAGGGGGGTCTCCCCGCGCTTGAAATGCAAGGGGTGGGGGGGTGTAACGCGGTTGAAAAATAATTGGAGGGGGGGTCTCCCGCATACCCCCCTTCTCATTATTGAGAATTATGCATTATTGCACGGTTTTTTATGTGCCCGCAAAGCGGAGCTTCAGACGGGGCAGGTATTCCCGGTGCCCACTCAAAAATGATCTGGGGGGTCTGATCCGGCCAATGGGGGGGAGGGGTCTCCCGGATACCCCCCCACCCCCTGCCAGGGGGGGTATGATCGATTTGAAACGTAATGGGTGGGGGGGTATGCCACAGACCCCCCTCACGCAAGAACAATTACAAAACGCTGAGGGGGGGAATTGAACCCCCGAGGCACTTTCGCACCACAGGCTTTCCAGGCCTGCGCCCTACCGCTAGACTACCTCAGCAAAAAGTGTATCCTATTTGTTAGCCGGGGCATTTTTTAATGGTATCTCTTCACCCGGGCCCGGTCATCCGGCTTCCGGGGGGCATTTCCCTGCGGTCTCCGGCCCGGGCGGCGATCCTGCTGCCCTCCCGGACGCGAAGCCGGTCTCTCTCCTGCGCGTTTAACGGCTTTTTTCCTCTCCGATTTTGGCGGGTAGACCTTATCGGATTTTGTCCAGGCGCGGGGATAGGTGCCTGGCTGCATGAAGACCGTTGTCGGGGCAACAACGAGCCCGGTCTCACCGGGTTTGAAAGAAGCCGAGGGGACGAGTGCCCGCCCGAGGCAGACGAACTCTTTCTTCTCCGTGAGGACGGCAACGGTCTGATCTTTGCCAAACTCCATACAACTGATCACACCGACCCCGGCAAGGGATGCACCATGGCAGAGCGCATCGATTGCAGCCTCGCGGACAACCACGATAGGCAGTTCCGGTACTGCCGCATCGACCGACACGACCATTTTCTCCAGCAAGGAACGGTCCCCCTGCCGTGCTGCAACCGCCGCATCCTCGACATCGAAAAGGGTGTACATCGAGTCTTCCGTGAATGAACCCGAGCGCGTGCGGCGCAGCTCCTGCATGTGCCCCCCGGCGCCAAGCGCGAACCCCATGTGGTGGCAGAGCGAGCGGATGTACGTGCCGGCATCGCAGTCCACCCGGAAGAGGACGAGCCTCCCCTCAATACTGAGGATCTCGAGGTTCTGGATCTCCCGGATGCGGAGGTTCCGCTTGACCGCGCTCTTCCGGGGCGGGCGCTGGTACAGACGGCCGGTGAACTCCTTTGCAACATTCCTGATCCGTTCCTCGTCAACATCATTGTGCAGCCGCATCAGGCAGATATACTCCTTGTCGTGCTGGAGGAGGAGCGGGGCGAGCCGGACCGCATTGCCGAGCATGATCAACAGCACGCCGGAGACCTGCGGGTCGAGTGTACCTGAGTGGCCAACCTGGCACCCGAGTATCTTCCCTACCCATGCGGCAACCTGGTGGCTGGACGGGCCCTGGGGCTTGTCGATGACGATGATTCCCGACCGGTCCCAGAGGTGGACGGGTTCCATTCCTGCGGCTGGTTCATCCATTGCGGTGTGTCTCCTGGTTTTTGAGGTATTCATTCAGGGCGCGCATGGATCCTTCCAGCGACCCGTCGCCAACAATGTCAGGCTTTGTTCCTGCCCGCTCCATGGCCATTGCGGTGATATCGCCGATTGCCATCACCAGCAGGCCGGGCCGGGGTGTCCAGCGTGCCTGCATAAACGACATCGCGCTGGTAAACAGGATCGCGTCTGCCGGTTGCAGGTCGAGAGTTTCCCCGGTGGGAACAAGTCCGTAACACCGGAACTCCCGGACAATGCCGCCGGCATCGGTAATGGCATCAAGGAGCTTGTTGTTCGGGACATCTGCACGGGGAATGCCGATCCGTTTCCCGACAATCCAGTCACCCAGGTACGGCACGAAGTCCCGCGAGTAGAAACTCGACAGGGTCTCGCACCCGATATGGTATTCCTGGAGTTCCTTTGCGGTCTGGGGACCGATGGCGATTACCCGTGGGTATGTCGTGAGCCGGGGGGCGATGATCTTTGCCGGCAGGGCACTGGTGAAGAAGATGCAGTCGAACTCACCGTTCCTGACCGCTTCGGAAAATGTGTCGATCTCGTTCATGCGGAGCTCAGAGCAGAGCGGGTGGACGCTGTAACAGGCGTGACCATATGCACTACAGCGTGCGGCATCGGTCTTCTCCTTTCCTTTCAGGCGGGTAACTGCAATCTTCATAGAGAATTTCGCTTGGAGATAGTATTCGTGATACCATGATGGTATGCATTTCGGTTGCTTTATATCGTTTAATTTATATCCATTCCCCCGAATTCTTTCTCAAATGATAGAAATTCTGGTCGGCACGGTTCTTGGCATCATTCTGGGAACCATCAGTGGGATCATACCCGGCGTGCATGCAAACACCCTTGCCGGGGTCCTGCTCAGTCTCCAGGTTGCCCTCCTTGCTGTGCTCGGCCCGGTGGCACTTGCCTGCACGCTCTTTGCCGCCCTGATTACGCATACGTTTGTCGATGCAATCCCCTCGACATTCCTCGGTATCCCGGACGCAGAGACCTCCCTGGCCGTACTGCCAGCGCATGCCCTCTGCCTTGAAGGCAATGGTGAGGAGGCAGTCCGGATCGCAGCGCTTGGCAGTGCCTGTGCCATGGTCATTGCTGTACCGCTCTCGCTCATCTGTTTCCTCTTGCTTCCTGCGCTTCAGCCCTACTTTGACTGGTGGATCGGGATCCTGCTGGTGGCCGCGGTGGGATGGATGCTCGTCACCGGTGAGGCACCCGGGTGGGGGCTTGCCATATTCATCGTATCAGGGATCCTCGGGTTGTTTGCCCTCCGGTATGCCTTTCTCGGCTGGCATATGCTTGCGGGAGGCAGCGCAATCCTGATGCCGCTCCTCACCGGGTTGTTCGGTATCTCGGTACTCCTGACCGCATCGCGGGGGAAGATCCCCGCACAGGAGTTCCGTGGGATCCGTCTGGATGACCGTGTTGTTGTCAAATCATCGCTGCTGGGGACTGTGGCAGGGATTGCTGTCGGCTGGCTGCCCGGGCTCTCAACCGCCTCCGCAAACGGTGTGCTTGCATCCGTGATCGGGTATGAGAAAGACCGGCGGGCGTATATCCTTGCAACCAATGCGGCGAATACGGCGAACGCGTTTATCGGTCTTGCTGCACTCTTCGCCCTTTCCCGGATGCGGAACGGGGTGATGGCAGCGCTCTCTGAACTCACGCTTCCCTCTATGGGCGAGCTGATGGTTGCCGGTGTACTTGCTGCGTGTGCTGCGTACGGGATCACGGTCTGGTTCTCCCGGTCGGCGCACCGGATCGGAGCGGTCGACAGCCTTGCGCTGAACCGGGCCGTGATCCTCTTTGTCGTCCTCCTCTCTATCATCCTCACCGGCCCGTTCGGTATACTTATCCTTGTCCTGGCTACGGCAGTGGGTCTAGTACCTCATTTCATAAACCTGCCGAGGGTTTATTGCATGGGTGCGATCATGATTCCCGTCATTCTCTGGTCCTTTGGGATCATGTGGGTCTGATCACCGGAAATCCAGAGGGATATGTGATCTTTATTGCCGCCGGCATCCTTACTGTCCGGTATGCGATCCTACTGGTTCGGGGATGTGGACGAGAACGGATGTCACCCTGCTGACGGCGATACTGCAGCACGGGTCCAGCGCCTGCATACCCTGAAGACCACGATGGACGGTTTTGTCCTGCCCGGATGGGAGGATGCGGTTGCCTGCGGTGTGTGCAGCGACCGGGCTACGTACATATCGACGCTCCGCGAGCTCTGTTTCGCTGCAGCGGAGCAGCAGATCCGCGAACAGTATGCGGGGAAGGATACTGAACTTCTCCAGATGGTGCGGACGCTGGACGAGATGGATGAGGTGATCAACCTGCTCTCCGAACGGGTTGTTGAATGGCACCAGGTGCGGCACCCGACGTTCTCCCGTAAGTACCGGAAGACCCCGGCGCACCTGATGGTCCGGAGCATCTCCCAGCGGGGCCGGGGGGCGCTGGGCATGGTTGCAGAACAGGTTGAAAAACTGGCTGCGGCGAGAACGGAACTTGCCATAGAGGTATCGTCCCGGGCAGGCAAAGTGATGCCCAATTGCAGTGCACTGATCGGGGGACTGGTGGCAGCCCGGCTCATGTCCCATGCAGGAGGGCTCCACCCGCTCTCCCGGATGCCGGCGAGTGCCATCCAGGTGATCGGGGCCCGGACTGCCCTCTTTGCCCACCTTCGTACAAAGTCCCCCTCTCCCAAGCACGGGATCATATTCCAGCACCGGCGGGTGCACAATGCCCCGAAAGACCGGCGGGGGAAGGTTGCTCGGGCGCTTGCGGGAAAACTCGCCATCGCAGCCCGGCTCGATTACTTCCGCGGCGAAGCGGTTCCGGAGTTCCTTGAACGTGCCCAGGAACGGATCGACCGTCTGGGAACCGGTGATATGTCATGATACGGATCGGTGATGTCCTGGTATCCCGTGGAGAGGGAGGGGTATATGGAGAACGGATGCTTGGCGGTGCACGGATCTGGGACCCGTTCCGGAGCAAACTGGCGGCGCTTTACTATGTTGGTACTGGCGTGGAACTGACCGCGGGGATGCGGGTACTGTATCTCGGTGCGGCGAACGGGACAACGGTCTCGCACGTGGCGGATTACGTGGAAATTGTCTACGCAGTCGAGTTTGCCCCGCGCCCTATGCAGGACCTGCTGGAGGTGGCACGGAGGCGGCCGAATCTCGTGCCGATCATGGCGGATGCCACGCAGCCGGAGCAGTATGCCCCGCTTGTCGAAGAGGTTGACCTGCTCTACCAGGATGTGGCGCAGCCGGACCAGGCTGCTATTCTTGCACGGAACTGCGCCTTCCTCCGGCCCGGGGGAAGAGCGATCCTGATGCTCAAGACCCGGAGCGTGGACATCCGGAAAACACCGGAAGAAGTGTTCCGCGCCACCCTCGGGGAACTTGCAGCTGCGGGGCTTGAGGTTGTGGAGACCGTCTGGCTCTCCCCGTATCATAAGGATCACGCGGCCATTGTCTGCACAAAACGCGCTGCGGGTGATGCCCGTGAGTGATGGTGTCCGGGTGTACTCCGGTGCGCTCCCGGTTCTTGCTATCCTCCTGCTGATCGCGCTTGTTGTTCTTATTATCCCGCTCCTTTTTCTCGGGCTCGTGGGTGCAGCATTCACCCGGCTTGGGTTCTCGTGGATCGCGGCGCTTGCGGTTGTCCTGCTGATGCTGATCGGGAGTTTTGTCAATATTCCCCTCTACCGGATCAAGCGTGACATGGTCCGTGTCGATACCATGGAAATGTCATTGGGCGCCCAACCGGTCTGGGAGACGGAGATCGCGCTCAATCTCGGCGGGGCCGTGATCCCGCTTGCAGTCTCGGCCTATCTTCTCTACCAGGCAAACACCATTGTGGGATCGGGGCTTTTCATGCCTGTTATAGCAGGAGTAGTTCTTGTCGCCCTCATTGCATGGGTGTCAACGCGCTCAATACCCGGATATGGTCTCCGCGCCCCGCTCTTCCTCCCCGGTCTCGCCGCGATCCTCTGTGGTATCCTGCTTGCGGGTGAAACAGGACTCGAGGCAGGAGTAATCGCATTTGTCGCAGGGACTGTTGGTATCCTGCTTGGTTCGGGCATTGCCCAGATCCCGCGCATCCGGGATATGGAGATCCCGAACGTCAGTATCGGTGGCGCGGGGATGTTCGGCGCGATATTCCTTGCGTGTCTCCTCTCCTCTTTAATCGCGTGAAATCGCAAACCGGGGAGTTTCCTGAAGAGTCTGGAATCGATAAAAGAACTACAAAAATCCTGCAAAAGAAGTAGCCCGGAGCAGATTCGAACTGCTGTCAGAGGATCCAGAGTCCCCTATGATTGACCGCTACACTACCGGGCTATCTGACCCATAGTTTTTGCCGCTGTTGCTTAATTAAAGTGACGGAGACCCGCTCTGGATTATACCGTTTTTGCCCGGTCACATCGCTGGCAGGCCCGGCATACTTCCTTCACCGGCTCGATGAGTTTTCCCTTCCCGCAAAACGGCTCGATGTCGTGCACATCGCGGATGAAGTAGATGTGGGGAACGAGCGATATATGGGTGTACGTGCCACACGGGACGCCCAGCTGATCAGCAATGGATTTCTGGAGCTGCACGAGAGCGTACATGTTGGCTCCGGCCGCGGTGAGCATGTCGTTGGATCGGAAGATCACCCGCATGTCCAGTTTCCCGTCCCTCAGCACGCACTGGATGAGCTGGAGGCAGGGACAGTCATCGAGTTTCTCATCAATGACCGGGTTCCACGTGATCGCGATCGCCCTTCGGGATACCGGGGACGACCGGAGTTTCCCGACAATATAGGCAATCTGGTCGATATGCACCGGCTGGCCGTTGGCAGCAAGGCGTTCCCCCCAGTCAAAGAGCCTGCCGTGATAGTCGTATTCGAAGGAGGCTTTCGAACCGTTCAGCAGGTCTTTTGCATACTGTTCAACGAACCTCTGCTGGAACCGGGAGTGCGGGCTCACCATAGGTTCTGCGAGGGGTGTATCGATCTGCATGGCAATCTCCTCGAATTCGACCGTTGCTTCAGCATCCTCAGTAGTAAGCACCCAGCCTTTCTCCAGGATCATCTTGATGACCTGTTCGTGTGCCCGTCCGATGCTCGGTGCCCGGATAACTCTCATATCAAGATCTTTGTAATAACAGGTAGTATATCTGTTGCAATGTGCCTGTGCTATGTCATTGGGGGGGGTCAGGGTCGTGCTGATACTAGTATACTTAGAATGCTCAGGTTTGGCCATGCGATGCAGATTAAATAGAACCTGGAGATCTATCTGCACACCCGGGCCTGACTTTTATTTAACTATGTGGGATAATGAACTTACAAAAGCCAGATATCTCATAATGTATGATTATGTACATACGAGTTATTGTGCTATAGTATAGTGCAATGCGCGTGATATATACCCCCACCAGATTATCCAGTATATCCCCAACCATGCCGGCATGGGTCTTATGAAGAACAAAAAAACTGTATATCCGGTCTGGAATGTTAAAAACGTGGCAAACAATGCCCGGATTGACCGGTAAAAACAACCACAAAGGATATATTGGCACTTTTACAAATACTGTTTCATATTCCGTCTAAACGGAGTATGGGGCTCGTAGAATCGTTATTCGGCATTTGTCGAATACGGTTCTCGGCTTGTAATGTATGATGTAAACTTTGGAGGAATTGAACACATGACTAAGCGATTATCAATTGCACTCGTTGCAGTCGCTCTGTTCGTCCTGCTTGTCGTTATTATGCCGGTTTCGGCAGTAACTACAACCAACCCGAACGGAACGCAGATCCAACGCGGTGCAACCGTATTTATCGGTGAGGAGGGCCTTAACCTCACTCACGCACTGAACTCAGCAGCAGGTATTACCTCTGACAATGCACCAACCCTTCTCCAGATCGGCTGGTGGGCGTCAGCAGCACAGCTGACCACCTCGTCCCCGACGAAGACCATCAACCTTCAGGGTGGCAGGTACTATAACTTCCAGGTCGCCCCCTCAGACTTCGTGGGATACACCGGAAACTGGTACTTACTTGATGCAACTGGTACCACTCCGTACACCAGCCCTGGCGCAGTAATGAACGTCCAGGACCCGTCGCTCTCAGTAGCTGCATGGGACTTCCAGCAGGCCAAGGATATCACCGGCATGTCAATCACGCAGGGTGAGCACCTCGGCGTCCAGGTCAACACCAACATGTATGCAGCGACCTACAGCAACAGGGGTAACACGCTGTTCACGACCACATACACAAATGATGTGCTCGGGACCTATGCCAACGCATACAAGCTTTACCCGAACGATGCAGCAGTTGCCGCAGGTGGAGATGTTAACTACTCGGGAAGCATAAACGGCTCGTACGTATTCAAGAACAATGCCAAGGGCGTTTACTCCGAACTTGTTAGCGGCGCAGATGTCTGGAAGGTCATTGAATACTACGGCTCGACCGCTAACACAACCTATGGTATCCCGTCAGGTACCTACAAGTTTGCATACTGGAACAACTCGTCTGCAAACGGCAACACATACACTGGACAGAACTTTACTGTCAACCCTGAAGGAACAATATCTCAGTTCGCTAACACGAGTGCGTGGGCACTTGGTACCGCAACTGGTTCCTTTGCTCTCGTTAACACCCCCACGGAAGCAACCGATGGGTTCATTAACATCTACGTGAAGGACGAGGCTGGCGCAAAGTACGACAAGCTGTACGTTGGTCAGCAGGGCGGTTCCTACACTGCAACGTCCACCACCAAGAAGTACGTCACAACTCAGCCGTGGACCTTCGGGTCTGCTTCATCCTACTGGGTTACTGATGCAGTTGACACCAACAACCAGTACGCATACCCGGTCGGAACCTACTCCATCTGGGCAGAGTCTGCACTCAACAACATGAAAGAGAACTACAAGAATGCAGGCGCTGACTACTCCGGTAAGACTGTTTCAGCAACCGGCACTGTGACCCTCATCTCTGACACGGTCAAGATCGAGGCAAACAAGGACTCCGTTGTCCGCTCCAAGTCATTCTCGGTAACTGTCACTGGTAAGCCCAGCACCACCTACTATGTATGGGTCAAGGGCACCAGCGCAATGGACAGCAGCTATGACAACCAGCCGCCCATGACCGGACTCAACCAGGAGAAGGTCTACAACGATGCTTCAACCGGCACAACATTCCCGATTGGTGCATACCAGTACGACAACGGCGCTGGAACAACCATCAAGGAAGATGTTGGACAGGGTACCTTTGCACAGGGTAACACGTTCAACAGCACCAGGTACTATGCACTGATCAACACTTCAACCTCAGGCACCAGGACTGTTGAGTTCGTAACCAACAACTGGACCAAGGCACAGAAGTACACGATCCGTGTTGAGCAGAACTTCCCAGTCAACAACGTAACCGGCTTTGGCGCAGCATACCAGTCCACTGGCAGCACCGTCAAGAGCGACGAAGTTGACATCAACGTCGAGAAGGGCGCAGTCACCATCGTAGCAGCAGGCGACCAGTCCTACTACCTCGGCGAAGAGATTAAGTTCTCCGGTACCAACACCGAAACTTACAAGACCTACCTGTTCATCGTTGGACCCAACCTGAAGAGCGATGGTTCACAGATCAACAAGGATGACCCCAGGAACTATGCAGTTGAAACCAACAACGCGTCTACCTTCAAGGTAATCGATGTCAACGGTGACAACACATGGTCCTGGAAGTGGGGAACTGCAAACTATGCACTTGATGCAGGTACCTACACTATCTACGCAGTAAGCCAGCCCTACGACAAGGAATCCCTTGCAAATGCAGCATACGGCACGGTCTCTATCATCATCAAGAAGCCGTTCGTCTCTGCAACTGCATCACAGTCCACTGTTGCCAAGGGTGACAGAGTATACGTCACCGGTACCGCCGAGGGCGACCCGTCCAGCGTCATGATCTGGATCCTGGGCAAGAACTACGCTGTCAAGGACAGCGCATCCGTCAACTCTGACGCTTCGTTCAAATACGAAATCAAGCAGGAGACCACCAAGACCCTGTCCAGCGGCCAGTACTTCGTGGTTGTTCAGCACCCGATGCAGAACACGATCTTCGATGTAGACAAGGTTGGCGACTACGTTGTCAACAAGCAGCTCATCAGCTCAACCAGCACCTCAAGTGGCAACTACACCAGAATCTTCAAGCTGACCGGATCCGGCAGCCTGCAGGGCTCCGATGCAGCTGAAGCACTTACTCAGGGCATCAACGACGCAAACGTCGACGATACCTACACCAAACTCCAGTTCCTTGTCGAGGAACCCACCATCCGTGTCGACACGATTGGCGACAAGCACGTTGGTGACAAGTTCACCATCACTGCACAGACCAACCTTGC
>Ga0153915_10000482_pt1 | contig 36880 bp, 36 predicted proteins | sample Opewatmetagenome_2_FD_107003 | JGI IMG/M metagenome (GOLD analysis project Ga0153915, IMG submission 107003) | Freshwater wetland microbial communities from Ohio, USA - Open water 3 Core 3 Depth 3 metaG | ecosystem: Environmental > Aquatic > Freshwater > Wetlands | place: USA: Ohio, Lake Erie... | reverse complement strand
CCTTATTTTTTCACTTCAAAATCCTATATTTGGAACACTAATTGTAAAATATACAAGTTTAAGAGAGAATTAAATGGGAAGAATATTCGAAACGAGAAAGCATAAAATGTTTGCCCGTTATGCTAAAATGTCGAAAGCATTCAACAGAATAAGAAAAGATATTGAAATAGCCGTTAAAGCCGGAGGCCCCGATTCAAATACAAATTCCAAGCTCCGAATGGCAATGCAGAACGCCAAGGCAGTAAATATGCCAAAGGATAAAGTTGAAGCGGCAATAAAAAGAGCATCATCGAAAGACACTACCGGATACCAGGAAATTATTTACGAAGGTTATGCGCCTCACGGCATTCCGGTGCTTGTTGAATGCGCAACCGATAATCCGACTCGTACCGTAGCTAACGTGCGCCACCTTTTCAGAAAGTATGAAGGCGCTATGGGAAACACGGGCTCAATTTCGTTTATGTTCGACAGGAAAGGATTATTCAAAATAGATAAAAACAGCGTTGACGATGTTGAATCGTTTGAACTGGAATTAATCGATTACGGCCTTGATGAACTTTCTTATGACGATGAGTTTATTTATATCTATGTCCCTTTTAATGAATTCGGAAAAATGCAGAAAGCGCTCGAAGATAAATCGCTTGATATTAAAGCTACGGAACTTCAGTTCATTCCTAATAACCTTAAAGAACTGAATGAAGAACAGCAGAAAGCAGTTAATGAGCTTATAGAAGCTCTTGAAGAAGATGACGATGTTCAATCGGTTTACCACGGAATGCAGTAATTAAGCAGGTCTTAAGGATTTTTATTAATCGGTTCCCTTAAAGGAACCGGTTTTGTTTTAAACCTTACCCCTTAGAAAGCAGCCGACCAGAGAGCATAATCGAGAATAAGAATCATTGCGGAACTTAATACAAAAGCGCGGATTGTTGAATTGCCTACCCCTTCTGCCCCCCCCTCTGTAAGAAAACCGATATGGCATCCCAGAAGTGAAGTGGACGCCCCGAAAATAACCCCTTTTAATATCCCGAAAATCAAATCCCACATTTCGAAATACCTTTTTGCCGATTCAAAAAAGACAGCATAAGTAACATCAAGAAAAAGATTTGAAATAAAATATGCGCCGAATATTGCAATAATATTCGCAAAAATAATAAGTATAGGAAGCATAACAACAGAAGCCACAAAACGGGGCATTGCAAGGTATGCCGTTGGGCTTATGCCCATAGTTTCGAGCGCGTCAATCTGTTCGGTCACTTTCATCGATCCGAGTTCCGCTGCTATCGAAGCGCCGACTCTTCCGGCAATTACAATTGCAGTAAGCACAGGGCCCAGCTCCGTTATAATAGCTCTTGAAGTAGCCGCTCCGAGAAATGAAAGAGGCGCAATCCCTTTTAACTGATAGGCCGCCTGCCATGCTGATACCGCCCCCGTGAATGTCGCTATTATAATTACAAGCGGAATTGAATTAACTCCTATATGCTCCATCTGGTAGAGAACAAGCTTTCTGTATTTGAATATGCGCGGTATGTAACGGAAAATGTTAAGCAGAAGGTTTGTAACTGCGCCTATCTCTTCAAGAAAACTTATTGTCTTCTTCCCGATCTTTTCAACTATTAATGTTGTCATTTTTGTTCAACGCTTTTTAATCTATTAATTACATCTTCCTCTGTTTCGCATGCAAGCAGGGCGGAAAGAAGATTCTTATTTTTAAATTTACCCGCTATTTCGGCAAGAAGTTTCAACTGTATTTCCGGCCTGTCTTCAGGAGTAACAAGACAGAAAACTATATTCACCGGAACGCCGTCGGGAGAATTATATTCAATTCCTTCTTTACAAATTGCAATTGCAAGCTGAGGATGCGCACAATTAGCGCGCGTATGAGGCGCTGCAATGCCTCCCCCTATTCCTGTTGACATTTTCTCTTCTCTTTTCAGAAAGCCTTTTAGGATTGTCCCTTTTTCAGACTTGTATATTCCCGATATTTTATCCGCCAGAAGGCCTATCATTTCTTCCTTGCTTTTCCTGCCAGTAAAAAACACTATTTCAGGTCTTAGCAGATAGAAAAGCGAATTGCCCTTTCTGTTTTTCCTGATGAAATAGCTCATAAAGGGAGCGCTTGTAAGGGAAGTGAAAAGCGCCATAATTACGAGTGCGACAAAAACCTTTTCATTAATCAAACCAGCTTTTAACGCAAGTATTCCAAGCACAATTTCCATTGCGCCGCGGGAGTTCATTCCGAACCCGACTGCAAGGGAATCATTTTTATTTAATCCTCCCCACCGTGCGCCGATGCTGCACCCGATTACTTTTCCGATAAATGCAAGAACGATAAAGAACGTTACAATAAGAGGATCGAAATTCGTTATAAAATTTACTTTTAATCCGATTGCTACAAAAAATAGGGGCGCAAAAATATTGGTTACGAACTGCTGTATAACTTCACGTGTGTTTTCTTTCAGATGAGCCGAATCGCCGATTGCAATGCCTATAATAAATGCCCCGAATATTGCGTGGATGCCGATATACTCGGTGAAAGCAGCCGATAAAAAGCCGAGTATTAGAATAAAATTAAGCACTCCTCCCGGAAAACCTGTGTGATTTTGCACAAAAAGAAGCATCCTGCTTAAGAGTTTCCTTCCTGCAAATAGAACAAGAATAAGGAATGAAAGCGTAATTATTAAAATTTGTCCGAAACCGAATGCATGAACCGCTCCTCCAATCATTCCGAGTATAATTGAAAAGATCAGCCAGCCGATTAAATCATTGAACATAGCCGAAGCAATTATTAAAAAACCAATTTCTGTTTTAAGGATATTCAAATCCATAAGAGTGCGTGCAACCACCGGCAGCGCAGTAATAGAAAGAGCCGTGCCGATAAAAAGAGCGAAAACAAAAGTATCGTTCATCTGCCCGCTTCCGAGAAGATGCGGAAAGAAGTATGCCGCAAGAAATCCGGTTGTAAAGGGGAATATAATGCCGAGAATGCTTGTTGTAAGAGCGGCTTTCTTCTGCCTGAATATTATATTCAAGTCAACTTCGAGTCCGCTTACAAGCATAAGCATTACGACGGCTATGCTTGTAATACCGTCTAAAGCAGTCTGGCTTGCCGTAGAAGAGAGGAAAAGTTTTTCGTATAGAGAAGGGAAGAGGCTGCCGAAAATTGTAGGCCCCAGTATTATGCCGGCAATTATTTCCCCAATAACTGCCGCCTGTTTGAAACGGCGGAGCAGTTCTCCCATGCCTCTTGCAAACAGAAGCATCACGCTAATGTTGAGAAGTAATAATATGGTATCGTTAGCAGTTAAATTCATTCTTCTGCTTTTTCCGGTTTAACAATAAGTAAATCGCATGGAATATTTTCAAAAAGGTATTCAAGGTCGTGCTGGAAAACGCGGTCGAAAAATTTAAGTTTAATTTTCGGAGCTGTAAGCACAAGAATATCGCCGCCTGTTTTTTTAGCATATTTTCCGGCTTCGTAGCCTTCTTTTCCATAAAGGCTTTCTGTTTTTATTTTTATTCCCGAAAGGTTCAGTTCTTTAACGAAAAGCTGAAGTTTTTCGCTTTCTTCAGTATGCCATTTCAACAGGTTCTGTTCAGTCTCCTGAAGGGAACCTGAATCGTAAACCGTCATAGCGAGCCCCGGCACTTGAAACTCGTTAAATAAAACAAATTCTTCTGCCTTTTCAAGTGAAGCAAATTCGTAAGCTTTTCTTATTGTATTTTCTCCATTGTTCGAAAAGAGGGCAGAAACGCAGAAATGTTTATAAGGCCTGGGAGGAATTGCAGGGAACACTTTAATGAGAACCGAGCAGCCTGCTTCCCTCATTATTTTGCGCGCAATTGAGCCCGCATAATATTTAAGGGTTTTTTCTTTTTCAAGAGCGCCCGCAATTAAAAGATCCACTTGCTCATTTTTGCATATTTGAAGAATATTCTTTGCAGGGTCTCCTTCTTTCCAGATTATATCGGCATTCTCTTTTTTTATCCCGCTTGAAAGAATCAATTCATCTAATGCCGATTCAAGCCGCCCTGTTTTTTCCCCAATGTGGATAAGAAGCAATTTCGAGCCGAAAAGCTCTCTAAGTCTTTCCGCCTCAAGAAGCAGCGCTTTTCCATTAGGCGAAAAAGTTACTGCAAGCCCTATTTTCCTAAATATCATATTTTTAATTTGAAATTGTTAATATAAAATTATTTTTAGCGCCCTTGTCATATAAGATTAATTTCTTATATTTTTCCTATGTTAAAAGTAAAAATTTGTTGCTCAAAATGAAATTACTATTTCTAAAAAACTATGTTCCGAACCTGAATATTATTCTAGTGGTGATTAATAATTTGCACTGAAAAGGGCCCGGGTAAGTTACACACTCGGGCTTTTTTGTTTTAAACCGGCTTTGAAAAGCTGAATTTCATAACTAAATAAACGATATGGTAATAATATGAACGATTTAACTATTGAATTGCAGGAAAGAAAAACGAAAGTTGTTCTGCCGGAGAACCTTGCATTCGGCAGGAATTTTACAGATCACTATTTCGAAATGGATTATAACAGCGAAAAAGGATGGCATAATGCCATAATAAAAAAATATGGCACTTTTCCGGTTAGTCCGGCTACAATGGTTTTCCATTACGGGCAGGCTATTTTTGAAGGGCTTAAGGCTTACAAGCAGATCGACGGCAGAGTTGCGATATTCCGCCCTGAAAAAAACTTCGAAAGGTTGAATAATTCCGCCGAAAGAATGTGTATTCCGAAAGTTGACGAGAAATTTGTTCTCGATGCGTTAAAAAAATTGATTGAAATTGAACAGGACTGGATTCCTACGCAAAAGGGGTATTCTCTTTACGTCAGGCCTCTTGTTTTCGGTTCCGATCCGATTCTTGGCGTAAAACCTTCCGATGAGTACAAGTTTATGATGTTTTTAAGTCCCGTTGGCCCTTATTACCCTCAGGGATTTAAACCAGTCCCTATTTATGTAACCGACCAGTTTGTCCGCGCAGCTAAAAAAGGTATTGGCGAATGCAAAACAGCCGCTAATTATGCCGCCAGTTTTGCAGGGCAGGCCGAAGCTAAAAAACATGGCTATTCACAAGTGCTGTGGCTCGATGGTATTGAACAGAAATATCTTGAAGAAGTGGGGGCAATGAATATCTTTGTCCAGTTCAAAGATGAAGTTACAACTCCAATGCTCAATGGTTCTATTCTCCCTGGCATAACGCGCCTTTCGTGCCTTCAGATATTGAAAGACTGGAAGTACAATACTACCGAAAGGCTTATTTCTATTCAGGAAGTAATTGACGCTTATAAGAGCGGCAGGCTTGTAGAAATGTTCGGTACAGGAACAGCGGCTATTATTTCTTCAGTAAGCAAGCTCAAATTCAACGATACCATACTTCAATTCAATGAGGAACGGGCAGGTGAACTAAGCACAAAACTTTATAATGAATTAATCGGCATCCAATTCGGCGAAATTGAAGACCGCTACGGCTGGATGACATATCTTGAGTAATATAGAAAGGACCATCTATTGAAAAACAAAGTCTTTTTTCTTCTTACGGCTGCATTTTTATTAAATGCAGCTTTTTGCTATCCCCAAAAGAATAAACCGAAGAACATTATTCTCCTTATTGGGGATGGAATGGGGATTACTGCGGTTACCTCTTCAGTGCTTTATCTTGAAAACAGCCAGTTCAGGCGTTTTCCTTATACAGGACTTGTCGTAACTTGTTCGGCAAGTAATTTAATTACCGATTCCGGCGCAGGCGCTACTTCATATGCAACCGGAAATAGGACAAAAAATCAATCCATAAGCGTTGATACTTCGGGACAGTTACTTCAGTCGGTTCTCGATTTTGCAAAAGGGAAAGGGCTGGCTACGGGGCTTATTGCAACAAATTCGATTACCGACGCAACTCCCGCGGCTTTCTATGCTCATGTGATTAAAAGAACCGACCAGTCGAGAATTGCCGAATACCTTATCGAAGGGAAAGTTGATATCGCTATAGGAGGAGGAAGAAATTTTTTCCTTCCGAAAAATCTTGAAGGAACAAGAAAGGACGATAAAAATATTATCGATTCACTTAAAGCGAGAGGATATAAAACGCCTTTTACTTTTGATGAATTAAAGCGGATATCTCCAAAAGAAAAAATTGTTTCTCTTTTAGATAAAGGGCAGATTACTAAAGCTCCCGATAGGAGTTTTTCTTTAGGCGATCTTGCCGGTTTTACTCTTAATAAACTCAGCCTAAATAAAAAAGGCTTCTTTGTTATGATTGAAGGTTCCCAGATTGATTCAGGGGAACATCTTAACGATTTTAATTATGCGTTTAACGAACTGAAAGATTTTAATACAGCAATTAAAACAGCTCTCGATTTTGCCGAGAAAGATAAAAATACACTTGTAATTGTTATTGCCGATCATGAAACCGGCGGGTTCTCTATTTCGGGAGGAGATTTTAAAACTCCCGTTGTAACATGGACTACTAAAGACCATTCGGCCGCTATGATAGGCGTATTTGCTTACGGACCGGGCGCGGAACTCTTTACCGGAATTATCGATAATTATCAGATAGGAAGAAAAATCTTTTCTCTTCTCGGAAAAAAAATGCAGTAGTTTTTTTTTATGTTTATTTAAAAGACGCGTTTTTTAACGCGTCTTTTTTTTTGCATAGTGCCCTTTATCACTTGATTTTTTGTTTAAAATAAAACCACTTGACATTTTTTTTTAGGCATTGTACCTTACGCAAATAATTTTCAAATTATTTGTTCACAATCAGAGAGGTGCTACATGAAAAAATATTTTACCATTTTACTCGTTGTTCTATTCTTATCCCCGGCATTAATAAATGCTCAGTTCCATCTGTCGGTTGGACCTGTTACGGGTTTAAACTTTAATATTCATTCAGGTTCCGATCTCGATAAAACCGCTACAGGTTTCGGTCTTATCTTCGGCGGTCAGTGCGATATGCAGTTCTCCAAAACATTCGGCTTATTGACTACAATCTATTTCTATGATGGAAGGTATGGTTCATCTTCCGATACTAAATCGTATTATGGACAGAGCTATACTGTAGAAACAAGCGGAAGTATAGCATATTTCAGCATTGAACCGCTTGCCAAGCTAAAATTCAACGGTTCAAATCTTTATGTCCTTGCAGGGCCTTCTATCGGTTTCAATATGGAAAGCGAATCCGAAGTTAAGTATTCGGGCGCTTACACAGGCACGCAGAAAACCACGTTGAAAGATATGAATGTAAGATTTGAACTTAAAGCAGGCGCGGGTTATGATTTTAATCTCAGCAGATTATTGACCCTTGCTCCTCATTTTACCTTCGGCTACGGCCTCACAAATGTTCAGAAAGATGTTAAATGGAAAATTATGACTTTCCAGGCGGGCTGCGCGCTTAGGTTCAATCTCATCTGATTTTTTTTATATAATCCCTTTATGAAAAAAATTGAAAAAGCTTTTGCGTTAGCAAAGGCTTTTTTGTTTCTTCAAAGATAAAACTATCATTACGGATTAGAATGAAGATTTCATCTTTATCCTGCCGTTCTCAATTTGGGACACCTTCGCTAATTGTTTCTTTGACTTTATTTATGAAAAGGAGTATATTCTTCATTGGAGGTTACGCTAAATCCGTTTAGCTTTCTGTGTAAATACTTTTCCAGTCGAATATTGAAAAATACTACTTAGGGATAAAATATGTTTGAAAGATATTTTTTCCGAAGATTGTTTTTTTTAATTCCTGCATTTTTTTTTCTTTCTATGCAGGTATTTGCTCAAGATGATGAGTTGGAAAAGCTGTTGCGCCTAAAAATTGAAGACCTGTCCAATCTTAAAATAGTATCCGTTACAAAAACATTCACAAAAATAAATGAGGCTCCCGCCGCCGTAAGGGTAATTACATCTGAAACTATAAAAGAGAACGGGTTCTTTACGCTGGAAGAAGCGTTGTCGGTTCTTCCGGGCTTCCAATTCAGAAACATTCAGGGTTTTAACAGTTATATATTTCAAAGAGGCATCCCAAATCAAAATAATCTTTCTCTCTTATTGGTAGATGGAATACAAATCAATGAATTAAATTCAGGCGGGTTTTACGGAGGAGGACAGTTCAATCTGGATGATGTTGAAAGAATTGAAGTGGTATATGGGCCGGCTTCCGCATTGTACGGCACTAATGCAGTCTCAGGAATTATTAATATAATAACCAAGAATCCGGAAAATGACGCCGGTTTTAGGCTGAATGGATTGTATGGTTCTTTCAACACGTACAATGGGGGCATTTCATACAGTTACTATAACGAAAAGGATGAATTTGGCGTACGGTTTTCTGCAAACATAAAAAATTCCGAAAAAGCCGATTTATCAGGTTCTGAGGGGGATTATAACTGGTCATCAAATATGGAAAATTATGAAAAGGATTATTCGATTAATCTTAAATCCCGATATCATAACTTAAGTTTCGGGCTGATATTTCAGAACAAACAATCATCGCGCACTACGAATTATAAAACGACCGGAACAAAATATTTGGACAGGAACACTCTTTGGAATATTAGTTTTATTAATAGCTATTTGAAATATGACTATGCTTTTTCACCGGCTATAAATTTGCTTTCAACTCTTTATTACCGGAATACAACAATTAATGATAACACCGTAGCATACATAATTGATACATCTCAGGTGGGGTATTACAGGCCGAACAATCTTATCGGGCTGGAGAACATGTTATCATATTCGCCATTCTTAGGCCTATCGCTGATCGGTGGAATCTTATTTGAATATGAATCCCTTGCTGATGATTATTCGATTACATACAGTAACGCAAGCTGGGAAAAACCGCCCGCTCCTCCGAAACCGCCTATGGAAAACAACACTTTATTCAGCGCTTATTTACAAACACAATATAAATTGAATGAATCATTCAATTTGTATGGGGGCGTCCGTTTTGATCATAGCAGCGTTTATGATAATGTGTTTACGCCAAGGATGGGCATAGTATTCAATTATGATAAGTTATCAATCAAATTATTATACTCGGAAGCCTTTAGAGCGCCCAAGCCATGGGATTATTCTTTTGGACTTGGAAATGCCGGACTTAAACCGGAAAAAATGAGATCTTTTGAGATATCTTCTCAGTATTCCTTGTCCCAAAACACATCTGTTAATTTATCCATCTATAAAAATAAACTCGATAATATCATTGTTCAGGAAAGTATTAATAATAATTACAGGTCTGTTAATAAGGGGAATGTGGAAATATTCGGAGTGGAGATTAGTCTTGAATACAAAGAAAACCCGGTTAAATCGTTTTTTAACTATACTTATAATTCGTCTATAGACAGCAGCGGAACAATGACTCCGGAAATTGCAAAGCACTGCGCTAATCTGGGAATTACATACTATCCTTTCAATAGTTTAGATATGACAATACGATGCGCTTATTATGGGGAACGGAAAAACCCGAAACTAATTAATTCCGCAAATTCATATTTTGTTGACGATGCAGTAGTTATTTACTCGTCTGTTTCTTATTCAGGCTTTAAGAATTATAGAATAAGTATTACAGTTGATAATTTATTAAACCAAATATATTACCATACATCAAACCGGCCGCCTGATAGGTACAGACAGCCGCAGAGAACTATTTTATTTAAAATTGAATACAGTATATAAAAATTAAACAGCCCTAATTATGAAAAAGCTAATTGTACCATTCTTTATAACCATTTTCATTGCTTCCTGCCCGCATTTACTGCCTCAAGCGGCTAATGGGGTAAAGTATGAAAATGTTATGGCTGTTTACATTTTTAATTTTACAAAATTTCTGGAATGGAAAAATGATAATCCCGAATGTTTTTATATCTGGGTATTAGGAAAAAGCAAGATTACGGAACCCTTGATTAAAATAGCAGAAAAAGAAAATGTAAATGGGAAAAAGCTTATTATCGAAGAAATTAAAGATGTTGATAAAGTTAAAAAATGCGGAGTGCTTTTTATTTCAAATGAAGACGAAAGTATTCTGCCTTCCATTCTTAAAAAAACAATGGAGAAAAATATCTTAACTGTCAGCAATACAAAAGGTTTTGCCAACAAAGGCGTATGCATTAATTTCGTTCTTTCGGATGATAAAATGAGATTTGAAATAAACCGTAAGGCAGTTGAAGAGTCGGGAATTATTCCCAGCACCCGGCTTCTTTCTCTTGCTTTAAAAGTGTACGAGTGATAACGTTATGCTGATAAAGAAATATCGAAATATGTCAATTAAAAACAAGCTTGTAATGATTATTATCAGCGGAAGCGCCTTTGCAATCATTCTTGGGCTTACGATCTACAGCATATATGATGTAATTAATTATAAAAAAGAAATGCTTAACAACGCTTCTTTAAACGCAACTCTTGTTGGAAAATATTGCACTGCGGCTCTGATATTCGGCTACAAAGACGAAGCGGCTCAGATAATAAAAGAAATATCCGAAATCCCGGATGTATTAAACGCATGCGTTTATGACAAAGATGATAAAATATTCGCTTATTATAATAGAAATAAGGCTGATGAAACAACCTTTTCTTTCCCTGCCGGAAAGAATACCGGATATGATGGAAAATACCTCCATGTTTTCAAAGAAATATTACATCAGAATGAAAAAGCCGGCGTGATGTACCTTAGAGTATCTACGGCTTCTTTATCGGAGAAAATAATCGGCAATATTATAATAATATTTATTCTGCTGATTGCGCTTAGCTGGCCGGTTATTTTTGTCGCTTCCAAATTACAGCGGCTTATTTCAGAACCGATTTTAGAGTTAGCGGAAATAACTACCAGAGTGTCTCAGAACCAGGATTTCTCAATAAGAGTTGCTACCGATAGAAAAGATTCTATCGGTGTGTTATATAACCGTTTTAATGAAATGTTTGAACAAATTGATAAACAGCAGAAAGAAGTTGACCGGGCAAACTCGGATCTAAGGAGCCTGAACGAAAAACTGGAGGAAAGAGTTTCCCAGAGAACAAGCGAATTGGAAAAGACAAATGAAGAATTAATGCGCGCCGAAAAAGCGCATAAAGAAAGTGAACAACGGCTTAAGGATATCCTTAATCATGCTCCGATATTGGTTTATATTAATGATCTTGACGGGCGTTATATCTTTGTTAATAACGAATTTGAGAGATTGATGGAGCTTAAATACGAAGATGTTATAAACAAGACTGACAAAGAATTGTTCCCGCCTAAAAGAGCCGAGCGCAATATTGCGCAGAATAAGAAAGTTATTATCAGCGGGCAGGCTCAGATATTTGAAAATGCCTCGGAAAAGAAAGACGGTATTCATTATTTCTACGATATACTTTTTCCTATTGCCGACAGCAGCGGAAAGATTTATGCAACTTCAGGCTGGACAATAGATATAACAGACCGTAAGAAAGCGGAGGATGCTCTTAAAGTGGCTAAGGAACAAGCAGAATCGGCAGACCGGTTGAAATCGGCTTTCCTTGCCACAATGTCGCATGAACTGCGCACCCCTCTCAATTCTATTATTGGGTTTACCGGAATTTTACTTAAAGGTTTAGCCGGACATTTAAATGCAGAACAGATAAAACAGCTTACTATGGCTAAAGGAAGCGGGCAGCATCTTCTTGCGCTGATTAATGACGTGCTTGATATATCCAAAATAGAAGCGGGAGAGCTGGTTGTTTCTTCTAAACCATTCGAGTTTGCAAAATCAATTAATAAAGTTATTTCAATTGTTCAGCCGATGGCAGACAAAAAGGGAATTGATCTGCGCCTTTATTTGTCCCCTTTAATAAGCACAATTACAAGCGATCAGAGGAGAATTGAACAGATTTATCTAAACCTAATTAATAATGCCATAAAATTTACCGAGAAAGGCTGTGTGGAAATAAATTGCCATATTCAGGATGATAAGATTGTCACCCGAATTAAGGATACAGGCATTGGCATTGCAGAAGAAGACCTTGATAAACTTTTTAAGCCTTTCAGCCAGGTTGATACCGGCCTCACGAGAAATCACGAAGGAACCGGCCTCGGGCTTTCCATAAGTAAAAGATTGCTCGAAATACTTGGAGGTTCTATTGCCGTTGAAAGCAAGATAGGCGAAGGGAGCATTTTTACCGTAACTTTACCAATAAACGGAGAAAATTTATGAGTACAAAAGTTTTGATAATTGAAGATAACGAACAGAATATGTATATGGTGACATATTTATTGGAAAGCAATAATTATGAAGTAGTGCAGGCTTTCAACGGGGTTACAGGAATTAAAAAAGCAAATGAGGCTCCCCCCGATATTATTCTGCTTGATATACAACTCCCGGAAATGAATGGTTATGAAATAGCAAGAGAATTGAAAAAAAAGATAAAATTAAAAAATACGCCTATTATTGCAGTTACTTCCTATGCAATGGTAGGCGATAAGGAAAAAGCTCTGGAGGCAGGCGCTGTCGGGTATATAGAAAAACCTATTGACCCGGATACTTTTATTGCGCAAATGGAAGCCTATCTCCCTGAAAAAATGATTACAAAAAAGGAATGATACTAATGAAAATATTAATTGTCGATGATAAATACGATAATTTATACTTGCTTGAAACGATTCTTAAAGGGAATAAATATATTGTAATATCAGCCGTAAACGGCGCGCAGGCATTGGAACTTGCCAGAAAAGAGAATCCCGAGTTAATTATTTCCGATATATTAATGCCCGTTATGGACGGGTTTAATCTTTGCCGGGAATTAAAAAAAGATAAATCTCTATGCAATATCCCTCTTATTTTTTATACTGCCACTTATACAGATCCGAAAGATGAAGAGTTTGCTATGAGCCTAGGCGCGGACAGGTATCTTCTTAAGCCTCAGGACCCCGATGAATTACTTTCGATTATTGAAGATGTGCTGGAAACGGCAAAAACAAGAAAAGCCGAAATAATAAATAAATTGCCTAAACAAGAGGTAATGATTTTAAAAGAATATAATGAAACGCTTATCCGGAAACTTGAAGATAAGATGATACAAACTGAATTATCGGAAAAAGAACTTACGGAAACTAATATCATACTTCGTAAAGAAATTTCCGAACGTCAGCGTACGGAGGAAGAACTGCTGATTTCCGAAACAAGGTATCGCCGTCTCTTTGAATCGGCTAAAGACGGCATTCTTATAATTAACTCTGGAACCGGCAAAATTATTGATGTTAATCCGTTTTTAGTTGAAATGCTGAAATATTCTTATGATGATTTAGTTGGAAAAGAAGTCTGGGAAATCAGCCCTTTCAAAGATATTGTAGCTAATAAAGAAAAATTCATGGAATTACATGAGAAAGGGTATGTCCGGTATGAAGCTCTTCCCCTTGAAACGGCTGAAGGGGAGAAGAAGGATGTTGAATTTGTAAGCAATGTGTACGCGGTTGATCATCATAAGTATATCCAATGCAATATAAGGGATATCAGTGAAAGGGTGCATTCGGAAAATGCTCTTAAAGAAAGCGAAAAAAAATTCAGGCAGTTTATTGAAACGGCTATTGAAGGGGTATGCGTTGTTGACGCTAATGATGATGTAACATTTGTTAACAGGCGGATGGCAGAAATGGTGGGTTATGAACAGGAGTATATTATCGGCAAGAATTTTATGCAATTTGTTTTTCAGGAAGATTACGGTTTTTATAAAGAGAAATTGGAAAAACGCAGAATAAGCGGCGGGGAAATTTACGAAAGAAGGCTTAAACGTATTGACGGATCTGAAATTTGGGTTATTGTCTCTGCATCCCCTATATTTAATATTTCCGGCAAATATGACGGCTCATTCGGTATGTTTACAGATATTACCGAACGTAAATTGGCCGAAAAAGAATTGCGTGAAAGTGAAGAAAGGCTCCGCTCTATAACGCAATCGGCAAATGATGCCATTATCACTGTTGATATAAAAAGAAAAATTATCGATTGGAATCTGGGAGCAAAAAAAATATTCGGTTATTCAAGGGATGAAACCGTAGGAAAAAAACTTGATATAATTATTCCCACAAGCTATTTTGAACGTTACTTGGAGAGTATAACTTCTTATAATGAAGAAAGAGATAGCGGTATAATAGGCAAAACCGTTGAGGTTTACGGAAGACATAAAAACGGCGGCGAGTTGCCTGTGGAACTATCAATCGCTAAATGGGAAACAGCTTCAGGCGTTTATTTTACCGGAATAATGCGCGATATATCCGCCCGTAAGAGATATGAAAAAGACATCCAAATGCTGGCCCATGCCGTTGAAAGCGTGGCTGAATGCGTTTCTATTACTGATTCGGAAGATAATATTATCTTTATTAATGATGCTTTTATTAAAACCTATGGTTATAGTAAAGAGGAATTACTTGGAAAACATATCAGCATTGTCAGGCCGAAAGAAGGAAAAGCATTTGAAAAATTCAAAGATATTCTTCCCGGAACCATTCAAGGAGGATGGAAAGGGGAAATTGTTAACCGGAAAAAAGACGGTTCTGAATTTCCTGTTCATTTATCTACCTCTGTTATTAGAGATGAAAAAGGAGCTCCTATTGCATTAATAGGCGTGGCAACAGACATTACCGAATTATTGAAATCCAGGCAGGAGCTTATTCAAGCCAAGGAAAAAGCAGAGGAATCGGATAGGCTTAAGACCGAATTTCTGGCTCAAATGTCTCATGAAATAAGAACTCCGATTAATGTGATAATAGGAAATGTTTCATTTCTCGATGATTCAGTCGGCGAAAGTGTAGATAATTTTGTGAGGGAAAGCTTTAAAAGCATAGAACTGGCTTCAAAAAGAATTGTAAGAACAATCGATCTGATTTTAAATGCGGCAGAGCTGAAGACAGGCGCTTTCCACCCTAATTACGAATTTTTTGATGTGGTTTCAAAGGTCGTTAATCCTTTGTTTACCGAATATCTTTCTTCTGCAAACGAAAAAGGGCTGGAATTTTCTTTATTGTGCCAAGCTAAAGAGACGCTCATATATGCTGATGTTTACAGCGTAACACAAATTTTAGCCAATCTTCTTGATAATGCCATAAAATATACTCAAAAAGGAAAGGTCGAGTTATTTATAGGGAAAAATGATATTGGCAGAATATTTGTTGAAGTTAGGGATACCGGTATTGGAATGAGTAAAAAATATCTCGAGAATATTTTTAAACCTTTTACTCAGGAAGAGCAGGGGTATTCAAGAACCTACGAAGGAAACGGGCTTGGCCTTACAATCGTAAAAAAATATTGTGAATTAAATTATTCGTATGTCGAAGTTAAAAGCGAAAAAAATAAAGGATCGGTTTTTAAAGTAATTTTCAATAGGTAAAAAGACCTAATATTAAACGAATTGGCATGCATTTTACCGGCAGTCCATTTAATGGCGCTCTTACAGGCTTTATTTTTTCCCCGCCTTCTGCTTTTCTTTAGTGGAATCTAATTTCCAAATAAACTAATTTTTCATTTGTAAAATATTTTATTATGCAAAAGGAGAAAAAATGGCTCTTAAAGAAATAGTTCCGGCGGTTAGGACAAAGGAAATTAAGTATGCAGTAAGGGATATTATAGTGCTTGCAAATCAGGTTGCAAAAACAGGAAAAGAACTCTTATATCTCAACATCGGGGATCCGAACCTGTTCGATTTTGAAACGCCCCGCCATATGATTGAAGCTACACACGACGCGATGATGAAAAATTTAAACGGTTATTCCCCTTCTTCGGGCATAAAGCAGGCTGTTCAGGCAATTGAAAAAGAAGCGGAAAGAAAAGGAATTAAGAATATTCAGGATATTTTTGTTACCACAGGCGCAAGCGAAGCTATTGACCTCTGCCTTACCGCTTTGGTTAACGAAGGGGAAAATGTCCTTACTCCAAGCCCGGGGTATCCTCTTTATACTGCTATCCAAAGCAAATTAATGACGATGGAAAATCCTTATTTCCTCGATGAAAATAATCATTGGCAGCCCGATATTAATGATATTAAGAAAAAGATAAATTCGAAAACGCGCGCAATTATTCTTATTAATCCTAATAATCCCACAGGATCGAACTGTAAAACTGAAACTCTTAAACAGGTTATTGATCTTGCTATAGAACATAACCTTGTGATTTTTGCCGATGAAATTTATGATAAGCTTTTGATGGACGGCGAAAAACATGTTTCTCTTGCTTCGCTTAATTCTGAAGTCCCTATTATTACATTCGGCGGACTTTCAAAGAATTATGTGGTTCCCGGTTTCAGAATAGGATGGGGAATTATAAGCGGCAACAGGTCTTTCATCAACGAATATATCGAAGCAATAAATAAACTTCTACGCGCCCGCCTTTCGGCAAATCATCCGGAACAGTATGCAATTCCATCTGCGCTTCTCGGCGATCAGTCGCATCTTGATGTAATAATGAAAAAGCTTACAAGCAGAAGGAACATGACAGTTGAAATGCTCAATGCGATTGAAGGCATTTCATGCGTTGCGCCTCAGGGGGCTTTTTATGCATTTCCGCAGATTCATATTAAAGGGGATGATAATCATTATGTAGCTGAATTATTAAAAGAAACAGGCGTTGTGGTCGTTCCCGGAAGCGGCTTCGGACAGGCGCCCGGCACAAAACATTTCAGAGTGGTTTTCCTTCCTCCCGAAAATGTTCTTGAAAAAGCTTATAAAGCAATCGGTGAGTTTACTAAAAAGTATTTCGATAAATTCGAAAAATAGAATTGTTTTGAATGATTACATAAATAGAAAATCCTCCTCTAACGGAGGATTTTTTATTATCTCTTATTTAAGAACTTTCTTGCTTTCTTCCCAGTATTTATCCATTTCGGCAAGGTTCGATTCGGTTATCTTTTTCCCCGCTTCTTTCAGCCTTTCTTCAATATAAGTAAACCGTTTAATAAATTTTTCATTCGTAAATCTTAAGGCATTTTCAGGATTGATATTTAAAAACCGGGAATAATTTGTAAGGGCAAAAAGAATATCCCCCATTTCCTCTTCAATCTTTGCCGTATCGCCTGAATCTTCAATGCTCTGTAATTCTTTAACTTCTTCAATAACTTTTTTCCAGACATCTTTCTTGTTGTCCCAGTCAAACCCTACTTTTGAAGCTTTTTCCTGAATGCGAAATGCGCGCGAAAGGCTTGGAAGGTTTTTCGGGATTCCATGTAAAAGATTTTCCCTTCCTTCTGCAAGTTTAATCGCCTCCCAGTTCTTCAGAACTTCTTTCGTATCATCGGCAACAACGTCTCCAAAGATATGAGGGTGCCTTCTTATCAGTTTTTCTTTTATACTGTCAATTACATCGTTCAATTTAAAATTGCCTTCTTTCTCAGCAATAAGCGAATGGAAAACAACGTGCAGAAGCAGATCCCCAAGCTCCTTTTTTAGTTCTTCATAATCCTTGTCATCTATTGCTTCAACAACTTCGTATGCTTCTTCAAGAGTATTTTGTTTAATTGTATCGTGGTCTTGTTCTCTATCCCATGGGCACTCCACTCTCAGCCGTCTTACAATCTCAACAAGTTCCTGAAAATTTTTGTCTTCCATTGTTTTCCCTTTTTTGGTCTGAAAATTAAAGATATTTGCCGCTTAAACAAACATTCAGAGGCTAAAATGAGTGAGGTTTTTTAAATTTACTCTGTATTTGGGTATATTTACGGACAAAAATTTTGGAGATATACGATGTTCGAACAGAAACTGAAAGATTTGGGAATTGAAATTCCGGAGGCTCCCAAACCGCTTGCGGCTTATATTCCGGGGATAAAAACAGGACAGATTATTTACACTTCAGGACAATTACCATTTAAAAACGGTAAATTATTATCGGAAGGGAAACTGGGGAAAAATATAACCCTCGAAGAAGGGGCAAAAGCCGCCGAACAATCGGCAATCAACTGCCTTGGGGTAATAAAATCGATCTGCGGAAGTCTCGATAATATTGAACAAATTATAAAGCTTACAGTGTTTGTGAATAGTACGGAAGATTTTACTGCACAGCCGGCTGTTGCAAACGGCGCATCGGAATTGATGGTTAAAATTTTCGGCGAGGCCGGAAAGCATGCCCGCAGCGCCGTAGGCGTTAGCCAGCTTCCTATAAATGCTCCGGTTGAAATTGAAATTATGGCGAAAATAAAAGAATAATAAGAAAGCAGTTCATTATGTTATTAAATATGTTTAAAGCCAAAATTCACAGGGCGGTAATTACCCAGGCCGATCTTGATTATGAAGGAAGCATCACAATTGATGAAGATCTGCTTGATGCCTCCGGGATTCTGGTTTATGAAAAAGTGCAGGTTGTAAATATCAACAACGGAAAACGTTTTGAAACTTATACAATAAAGGGAAAACGGGGAAGCGGAATTATAGGGCTAAACGGAGCCTGCGCCCGCCTCGGTATGCCGGGGGATAGGGTTATTATTATTGCTTATGCCCAAATGGAGCAGAAAGAGGCAGAAAATCTTACTCCCAGAGTTGTAATTGTCGATGAAAAAAACAATATTTTAAAGAAACAATAAACGTTTTTAACTGTTTAAAAGGAAAAAGAGGATAAAATATGAAAAAGATTGTTTTTCTTTTATTTCTGATTTATGCCTCTGTTTCATTTGCCCAGCTTAAAGAGGATGTTGATAAACCTCTGGATATTAAAAGCGGCATAATAAGCAAAAATCAAGGCTCTACTTCAACACAGCAGTTTGAAATTAAAGATGAGACAAAGAACTCTTTTCTGGGTATTTTTAATCCTGCCAATCTGACGATGCATCATACTTTTGGAATGTCGTATTCTAATTTTGGAAGCGGCTTTATGACCCTCGGCGTCTATACAAATAGCCTTGCCTATAAATTTACTGATAATCTTCAATTTGCAATGGATGCAAGCATTGTTAACACTCCTTATAACTCATTCGGGTCTGATTTCTCAAAACAGATTAATGGGGTCTATATAACAAAAGCGCTGCTGAATTATAAAATATCGGATAATGCGAATATTTCGGTTGAATACAGGATGCTTCCGATGGGATTAGGGCTGAACCCTTTTAATTTCGGCTCTTTTAGCCGGTATGGTTTTAATGACGATTTTTTCTACGGTTATTAACCGAATAAGTTTTTTTTCTTTAAATTTATAACCGGGTTTTTGCCCGGTTATTTTTTTATAATTAAACTTTACGGCAATTGGAAAAAAATAAAGAAAAAAAAACACAGACTAAGACTGACAGAGACCTTAAAAAATCTTCTTATAATATTGCCCTTAATATAATAATAGTAATTCTTTCGCTGTTTATTCTATATATGGGGTATTCTCTGTACAGGAAACTGGACAAAAAAGAAACTGCGCCCGATAAAGAAGCGAAAAGTATGACCCGTTCTGAAATTATTCAGGTTGAAGTTCTAAACGGTTCCGGTGTTTCGGGGCTTACCGATAAGGGTGTTGATTTTCTCAGGAATAAAAAATTTGATGTGGTTAGCAAAGGGAATTATGAATCTTTCGATGTTCTTGAAACTTTGATTATCGATAGAACCGGCAATACGGCAAACGCCGAAGCCGTTGCTAAAGCTCTGGGGGTAAAAACCAAGATTATTCAACAGATTAACAGCAACTATCTGCTTGATGTTTCTGTTGTTATTGGTAAAGATTATTTTAATTTTGAAGCATTTAAATGAGGAATTATGGATTCTTTGAAATTTGCCAAGATTATTTCCGAACATATTCTTGCTAAAAAAGGCACTGATATAAAAATTCTTGAAATTAAAAAAATTTCAAGCGTAGCCGACTACTTTGTAGTCTGCTCTGCCGATGTTGACAGGCAGGTTAAAGCTATTGCCGATGAGATTGAAGACGAACTTTCCAGAGAGGGAATAAAATGCCTTCATAAGGAAGGGTATGAATCCCTTAACTGGGTTATTCTCGATTATTTCGACGTTATGGTTCACGTCTTCAGGAATGAGGCAAGGACTTATTACGGATTAGAAAAACTTTGGGGAGACGCTCCCGTTTTTGAAATTAAGGATAAATTAGGAAAATAGAATTGAGAAAATATCTTACAGAAATTTTCAGCAATCTTGCCGGCAGACTTGAATATATTAATAACGCCGCGGTTGTTTTTAATGTGCCCAATAATGCCGGGCAGGGGGATTATTCCACTAATGCGGCGCTCATTTTAAGCAAAGCTTTAAAAAGAAATCCACGCGAAGTTGCAGGCGAAATAGTTTCTTCTCTTGAATATGATAAATCGATTATAGATAAAATTGAAATTGCCGGTCCCGGATTTATTAACTTTTTCTTTAATAAGAATTTTAACGCGCGAATAATAAGCGATGTAATTGAAAAGAAAGAAGCATTCGGAAAATCCGGTAAATACTCGGGTAAAAAAGCGCTGGTGGAATTTGTTTCAGCCAACCCGACCGGACCATTAACCGTAGGACACGGGCGCAATGCTGTAATCGGAGATACCGTTGCAAACATGCTTGAATGGATTGGCTATGAAGTTGAAAGGGAATATTATTTTAACAATGCCGGAAGGCAGATGCGCGTACTTGGCGATTCAGTTAAACAGCGCTATTTGCAGTTACTCGGCAGGAACATTGAGTTTCCCGAAGAATATTACCAGGGGGAGTACATTAAGGAAATTGCCCGGCAGCTGATCGATGAGAAAGGGGATTCGCTTGTTGATGAGGACTGCGAAGGCATATTCAAACAAAAAGCTGAAAAGGAAATATTTAAAGATATTGATAAAACGCTCAACAGAATCCTTATAAAGTTCGACAGCTATTTTAATGAACACACTCTTTACGCAGATGGAAAAATTGAAGCCCTTCTGAGTACATTTAAAGAAAAAAATCTATCATACGAAAAAGAAGGGGCTTTATGGCTTAAATTAAGCGAGCTCGGTAATGAAGCTGATAAGGTAATTGTAAAATCTTCGGGAGAACCGACATACCGCCTTCCCGATATCGCCTACCATATGAATAAATTTGAACGAAAATATGATTTGATGGTTGACCTTTTCGGCTCCGACCATAATGCGACTTATCCCGATGTTATGGCCTCTCTTAAAGCGCTTAATTATGACGTTGAAAAGGTTAAAGTGCTTATACATCAGTTTGTTACTATTATGTCCGGCGGCGAGGTTGTTAAAATGTCAACCCGCAAAGCAAACTATATTACCCTTGATGAACTGATTGATGAAGTAGGGGGAGATGTTGTGCGCTACTTCTTTATTATGAGAAGCATTGCAAGCCATCTTAATTTTGACCTTGATATTGCTAAAAAACAATCCGATGAAAACCCCGTATTTTATCTCCAGTATGCATACGCAAGAATTGCTTCGATACTCAGAATGGTTAAAGAGCAGGATTTGCAGGCTTCTCTTGAAAATCTTGACCTTCTTGCCACTCCCGAAGAACAGAATCTTATAAAGAAACTTCATCTTTTTGAAGACGAAACTCTCTATGCGGCGGAGAATTATGAAGCGCACAGAATTGCAAATTATCTTGAAGAACTTGCAGCCCTTTTCCACAGGTTTTATACAGAATGCAGAATTATAGGCACAGAAAAGAAACTTGCGGAAGCGAGAATTGCCCTCTGCATTGCAGTGCAGAATGTAATGCGGAACGGGCTCACCCTGCTCGGCCTCAATGCCCCTGAAAAAATGTAAATGATTTTATGTCCCTCTTTTTAAGGCCGTCGGATTCAACAATCGGACGGTCTTTTATTTTCCTGTCCATATATTTGTGTCAGCCGTACAGCGGGAGCAAATCGGACAAATTAAACACGATAACAGCACAACTCCTTTTTTCGCGGAAATAATAAAAAATACTTATTTTCCAATACTTAAAAAATATTCCTACATAAACACCGGGAGCGGATTTATTATGAAAAAATTGTTCATTGCCATTTTGATTATTTTATCTTCTTTTTACTTAAATGCTCAGGAAAAGAAACTGACTGATACCGTAAAAACATCAGGCAATCCCATAATTACGGGATGGTATGCAGACCCTGAAGGTGTGGTCTTTAATGATGAATACTGGATTTATCCGACATTTTCAGAATATTACGGAACTCCCGGTCCGCTGCCGGAATTTACTGAACGGCAAATTGAAGCAAGGAAGAAGACTATTAATAAAAAGTATCTTATACAGACTTTCTTCGATGCTTTCTCATCAAAGGATTTAATTAGGTGGAAAAAACACCCCCGCGTTCTCGATATTGAAAATGTAAAATGGGCGGCTTACTCCCTTTGGGCCCCGGCAATTATTAAGAAAGATAATAAATATTATCTTTTTTTCAGCGCAAATGATATTCAAAGCGATAATGAAACGGGCGGTATTGGCGTTGCCGTTTCCGATAAACCGGAAGGGCCGTTCAAAGACGCTCTCGGCAAGCCCCTGATTGATAAGTTCTACAATAAAGCGCAGCCAATTGATCAATTTGTATTTAAAGATATTGACGGCAGTTATTATATGTATTATGGCGGATGGAGGCATTGCAATGTAGTGAAATTAAGCGATGATCTCCTTTCGGTTGTTCCTTTCTCCGATGGAATATTATATAAAGAAATTACTCCGGAAGGTTATGTAGAAGGCTCATTTATGTTTTACAGGAACGGGAAGTATTATTTCATGTGGTCTGAAGGGGGCTGGACAGGCCCTGATTACAGTGTTGCTTATGCGGTCTCGGAATCTCCATTCGGGCCGTTTAAGAGAATAGGCAAGATATTACAGCAGGATCCTGAGGTTGCAACAGGCGCGGGGCATCATTCGGTAATAAATATACCCGGCACAGATGAATGGTACATTATTTACCACCGCAGGCCGCTGGGGGATAATGTGCCCTATCACAGGCAGACATGCATAGACAGGATGTACTTTGACGAAAATGGTTTTATTAAACCGGTTATAATGACATTTAGAGGGGTTGAAAGAAGGATATTAAGATAAATAAAAGAAGGATTACCGGAGCATTAAACAAGAACTATTCCCGCCTGTATAATCATAATTTTTATTCCTCTCGCTGAACCAAGCCCTTGCTTATGGGCTTATTGTATGGTCAATTAATTTAATTTGAGGGTATTTTGAGGCCTTTTTAAATAAAAATGAATATATGAGCCATTATAATCAGTGAAACCATATAAAATATATTCATTAATGTCCGATTATTAATCTTAGATTCTTCAACTACGGAAAACACAGAAATATTTGTTTAGAAAATTAAGTTAAAAAAACAAACAAAATGAGGAGACAATGATGAAAACTTTAGTGCATAGTATTCCCGGAAAACTGGAGACCTATTGGTTATCCGATGCCAATTCAATGCTCGATATCTGGACGACCTATTCAATAACTTTGGCAGAATTTAAAGAGACAATTTTAGAAAGAGGGATAAAATATGCTAAAGCAAACAAAGCAAATGCCTGGATTGTAGATTCAAGCGGCGCAAAGGGAGCTTTCGGCCAGGAAATACAGGAATTTATCGGGACAGATGTTTTGCCTTCATTTGCAAAAGCCGGAATTAAGTATTTTATTACAATCTTACCAAAAGACAGCGCGGTTACAAAAATGACCGTTAAAAATTATTCTGCTAAAGTGGGCCCCAGTGGAATTAAACTTGTGGAAGTGAACAATATTGATGATGCAGTTAAATGGCTTAAACAGAATCAACAGCATTAATTGAACAAAAAAAATATACCGCCGGGATTTTAACCCGGCGGTGAAATAACTGCTTATTCAACTGGATAATCAGTATATCCTTTTTCTCCGGGAGTATAGAAAGTACTCATATCGGCATCAATCAGTTTTGCTCCTGTTTTAAGTTTTTCAACAAGATTCGGATTCGATATAAAAGGCCTTCCGAAGGCAATCAAATCTCCTTTTTTAGCAGAAAGCTTTTTCTCTGCGGCTTCAACGTCAAATCCTCCTGCGAGAATGATTGTTCCGCCGAAATTTTTTCTAATAACATTCTTAACTGAATCGGTTACTGCCGGGGCTCCCATTGCGCTGTGATCAACTATATGAATATATGCAATTCCGATTTGATTCATCTTTTCAGCAAGCAAAGCATAAGTATCTTCAAGCCCTTCGTATGCTTCAAGATCATTGGCTGCGCCGTAAGGAGAGACTCTTAACCCTACTTTCTCTTTCCCGATTGCTTTGACTGTTTTTTCCGCTATTTCAAGAGCAAAGCGGATTCTGTTTTCTGCGGAATTGCCGTATTCATCCGTCCTTTTGTTTGCGGTAGGATTGATAAACTGTTCAATAAGATAGCCGTTTGCTCCATGCAGTTCAACGCCGTCGAAACCCGCTTCAACAGCAAGCCGTGCGCTTAGAACATATTCATTTATGGCATCTTTAATTTCGGCGGTAGTCATTTCATTAGGAACCGGATATTCCTGCAATTGTTGCTGGTCGGTCCATATTTTCCCTTTCAGCCCTACGGCTGAAGGAGCAAGAATTTTTGCGCCTTCAGGCATATTAAGAGGATGCGAAACCCTGCCCGTATGCATTAATTGAACAAAAATCTTTCCTCCTTTTTTGTGAACGGCATCGGTAACTTTTTTCCACCCTTCAACCTGCTCTTTGTTATATAATCCGGGAATGCGGGCATATCCGAGTCCGTTTGGAGAAGGGGAAGTTCCTTCTGTTATTATAAGCCCTGTTCCTGCCCGCTGTGAATAATATTCTGCCATCAAATCATTTGGGATGTTGCCTATTGCGCGGCTGCGCGTCATAGGCGCCATTACTATTCTGTTCTCGAGTATAATGTTTCCCATTACGTATTTGCTGAATAAGAGCTTTTCCATTTTGTTTTTCCTTTCTTATATTTTAACTAAGTTTTGTTCTAAATATCGATACATTGAAATGTATCGATATGTGTATTAAAAAAATTATGCTTTTACTATTCCTGAAATAATCGATTTAAATTCATTTAATGTCTTGGCATTCACTGAAAGTATGGAATACCTGCCCTCTTTTACTGCATTCAAAAGGCCCGAATCAATAAGAATTTTAAGGTGATGCGATACAGTAGGCTGCGATAAGCCTGCAATTTTAATAACTTCATTACAAGTGATATTGTTTCTCTTTGCAATTTCGGTAATTATTTTAAGCCGGGCATTATCTGCAAGAGCCTTTGAAATACGGAGCAACTTATCTTCTTTTGTCATTGTTTCTTATGCCTGCCTTTATTTCTAAAACGGATATAAATCGGAAATAGTTCAATAAGAAGAGCATAAAGATAATAGGTACTTTTACCGGAATGAGAACCGGCGCAAGGGAAGCAGAATCAATCTGCAAGCGCTGCGGATAGAGCAAAGACCTTTTCTGCGCCGCTGGCAAGCAGGGCTTTGCCGCATTCGGTTATTGTGGCTCCAGTAGTCACGGAGTAGTTACAATAGACAGTCAAAAATTCTCGTAATTTCATTGAATTGTTATCTTTTAACCGAAAAAGTAATACTTCAAAAGAGCTATATCGAATTTCCAACGAATACCAAATGGTAGTCGATTTTAGGTAGGGATGTTGAAAATCATTTATCCATATTTCCATTAGCAAATTAAAGTATATTCATATTTGTTCATATCTCTAAGCCTATTTCATAGTTGACTTAATTAAAAATATGATTTATATTTTATGGGGTTACTGTTATTATTAGAAAAAACTCAACATTGGAATGAAAGTTTTAACATATAGATTTTTGTTTCAGGTTTCAGATAGAAACCTAGCTGATATAAAAAAATAGATGGAATTATATCACGCGTACAATTCGATTTCATATAATAGACTAAATATATGTTAGTAGATAAATTTCTTAGGATCTTTTATCCTTTCGTGTGTTAATTACTAGTTTGTAAGATGAATTGGTGAAATGAAAAAAAAATTTACAAGATTATTTTTTTTCGCTTTCAATAGAGCATTACGAAATATTCAGTCAGCGATCACTGACAAGGAATATTATGGATATCATTATGAATTTCCAAAAATAGATACTTTTAATAATGGTCTTCCACATTTTACCCATCATATATACGATAGTGGAGCACCCAAAGACTATAAATATTTATTAAGAAACGATTCTAAGTATAATATCAAATCAAGCACAGAATGGAAGGAATTGTATAATTTCGTAAAAAAAGAAGCTGATTTATCAAAGTATTTTAATATAATCGAATCATTGGGTGTTAATTTTGACTTCATTGAGATATACTTATATAGTATTGTTGTTAATTTCACTGAATATTATATCCATACTACCAATAACCATAGAGCAATTAAAAAGACATTTCTGAAATTATATTCACAATTATTTAATGCAATATTTGCCAAAACACTTTCTTTATCGATCTGCTTTCCAATCCCGTTGGTAAAATTTGATTTCGATAGTAGAATAATAGCTGAAAACATAATTATTAAAAAAATACCTAATGCAATACAGCTATCACGGAATGATACGAACGCATCTAACTCGAATCATAATTTAATTAGTGGTGCGTCCACACATTATTTCGTTTTAAAGAACTGGAGCATTCCTAACCCTTATAATCTATGGAACATTCACCAGGTTCTTTCAGATCTAAATTCTTTCGAAAAGCCAATTGAATATGCTAAAAAATTTATTTCCTCTTTAAGAATTGAAACAAATTTACAAACCGGACTTACCCAATTGCTTACCATCCCGGATAATTGGGTTGCAGACTATGATGCACATCTTAAAAGAATATATAGAATAAATCTCAATGAATACAATCACGATTTAGAAAAAGATGGGTGGCTTATAAATCAAGATATTGTTACTAAGAAAACTATTTCTAGAGTAATCAACACGTTTAAGAATATCAGTAGCATTTCTAATAATTCATTCATCCTATCTTTAGATAGATATAACGAGTATTATACACGCAAGAATGAACGAGATAAGATTATTGATTTAACAACTGCACTTGAAAGTCTTCTAACAAATGACAGCAGATCAGAAATTACTTATAGACTAAGTAATAGGATCGCAATTTTATTTAAAAAACATAACATCAAGACTTACATGGCAGAAGATATTTTAGACATTGTCAAAAAAATTTATGATTATCGTGGTGCAATAGTTCACGGTGAATGTAAGCTTGATAAAAAACGCACAATAGTATTACCAACTAAAGAATCAGTTCAAGCTGTTGAGTTAGCTCATCATATTTTGAAAGAAGTATTGCAAATATTTATAAAAAATAAAAAAGTTTATAAGCCTTCGGAGATTGATAAATTGCTTTTGTCTTGCTAACAAGCCGCTCAACACGGTTTGCCTTTTATTCAGCGAGAGCTACAGAGATGGCAAAAACCTTCACAGCTCCGGCATTTAACAGTGCTTTCGCGCATTCGGTTATTGTGGCTCCAGTAGTAATTACATCATCAATAAGTATTATTCTTTTCCCTTTTACAGGGGTATTTTTTTTAACTGTAAAAGCGTCTGCTACGTTCTCTTTCCGTTCATTAAGATTCAGAGTAGTCTGTGTAGCGGTGTATTTGCCTCTTTTAACAATGCCTGATTTTACAGGAAGGAATAACATTTCCCCAATTCCTTTGGCAATATAAAGAGACTGGTTATAGCCCCGGTCGGCGCGGCGGAGCGAATGGATGGGAACCGGAATAATCATATCGGCATTCCATTCCGCCGCTTTCTCAAATAATTCCTCCCCGGCAATTCTTCCAAGCGTCTTTCCGATGTTGAAGGAATTTTGATATTTCATTTCGTGAATTACTTTTTGAATTGATCCGTCTTTTTCGAAAAGGAATAGGGATGTAAATCCCGAAATTATCTCTTCGCCAAGAAATTTCCGCTCAAATTCAATTGCGAGCCTATCAGGGGGCACTCGGGGAATTTCAGGAAGGCACTCCGCGCAGAATAAATATTCACCCGGGAGTAATTTATCGCTGCATTCAAAACAAAAACGGGGAAGGAGAAAATCTAAGAATGAATTTAAAAAAGCATTCAATCCAAATTATTGTCTATTAAGAATTTTGTTAATTTCCTGTCATTAATATCAAGGTGATTTTTAAACCATTTGTACATCATTTCGAAAAAAAGGTTTATATCATTTGTCGGTTTTTTATTAAGCTCTATCAGATTGTTTTTTACCTTATCGTAAAAACGGTCATGTTCGGCTTTATGCGAAAAATAGCCTGGGAAGCTATGCTTAGTCATTAAATTATTTTCAGTTTCAAAATGATTTTCAAGGTGAGATTGAATTTCCGATGAATACTTTTCGAAAAGCTTTGTATTTTGAGAATAAATAGAATCCTGAAGCTTTTCAGCTAAAGAAATAAATTCCCGGTGCTGCCGGTCTATTGCGTCAAATCCGGTTTCAAAAAATTTGTCCCAATAGAAAAAAATCATATGCCCTCCTATATAAGTCGGTAGATTTTTCTGATTACCCATTCAAGCGCAAAAAGGATTATTAATATTATAAGCATTATTTCGCTTGAAGCAAAATGAATTTCAAAGCTTTTTTTAATTTCCTTTGAACTGACTGACTGCATTTTCTCAAGCTTTTCTTTAAGTCCAGCATAATTGCCTATGCTGAAACATTCTCCCCCGCCGGCAGAAGCAGCCAAACGTAGGAAGTTAATATCAGTCTTTGTATTAATCAGTTCAATATCACTTTCATCCACAAAAATATTCAGCGAATCGGAATAAGAAATATTAAAAATTTTAACATTACCCCTTATATTTAAGTTCCCTTTTCCGCTTTTTTCAATTTCTCCTTTATATACTCCATTCCCTTCATATTGAAGAGGAAGGAGTGACTTTCCGGCTGAAGAGGCAATATTCAAACTTATTGGCTGGTTCTCAACCGGGTTAAGATACTGGTCATATAAAAAAGCCGTGATTTCTATCTTTTCCCCTGAAGAGTAAACCTTTTTCCCCGTCTTAATAATAAAATTCTTTTTCACTTCAGGGAAAGTAAGCCATTGAATTGAATTGTCAATGAATTTATCGAATAGATTATCGAGCTTTGCATCAGGCTGTAGTTTCCATTTCCAGAAGTTTTCAATTGTCACAGTTTCCGATTTGTTCCCTTGGAATGACCGGGTTATAACTATCGGTACTGTGCTGTTATTTATTTTCGCTTTTAATAATACGTTGCTCTCCGGTTTAATTGTTATTTCGGAATTGATTATTAAAACCGGGGGAAGCATTCCCCATAATGAAGCCTCATTTTGCTGAATAATCTGGTTATTAATATTGTCTGAATAAACCTGAACGTTTTTCCCCTCGCCCGATAAATTCGCAGATGTGAAAGGAAGGATAGAATTAAGCTCTTTCAGCCTTGTAGCATCGGCGCCTCTTCCCGTGAACAATAAAACAGGAATTTTTTTTGTAAGAATTATAGTTTTAATTTTATTAAAAAAATCAGTATCGGAGTTTCTGGAAGGGTAATTCAGAAGTATTAACACATCTGCGCTGTCGGCGGGGAAATTCGAATTTCCTCCTGTAGTATTCTTTGTTTTACCAACCTCGGTTATTGATTTAAATTTAATCCTTTCAATTTTCCTTAGTATTTCAGAAAGGAGCGCCTGATCGGGGGATGGCGAACCACTGACCAATAAAGCTTTAATTTTATCGTTGAGGACTGTTATATAGAAGGATTTAGAATTATTGCCTGTATTAACTTCACCGGTGACCGGAGGAAGCGAAATCGTAAGTCTTTTGTCGCCCGAGGTTTCAGGCGTATAGTCAAAAATAACATTATCAATTCCGTTTGTGCTTAGAACAATATTTTTCTGCTCAATAAGCTTATTGCCGTCGAATAGTTTAAGAGGAATATTTTTTCCTGCAAGATTCTTATTGCTTATGCCCGCTGTAATTTGAGTTGTACGGTTCTTATAGGTTAAAACGCTAAATTGCGGATTCTCTAATGCAATATCCGTCTGCTCTGTGGAATCTCCTGCTGCAATGGTAAAAATGGGAATCTGCATTTTTTCAAAATTGTATATCGGACTGGCTCCGGCGGTTATTATACCGTCTGAAAGAATTATAACGGATGCAGCGCGGGGATCCTCTTTCTCAATAATTTCGGGAATTTTATCAAATTCCGTATATGATTCATTGAAGCTCAATTTATTTTTATCGAGAGGCGCAATTGCCGAACCGAAAGTATAGAACCTGTTTGTTCCCGGGCCGGAGAATGCTGAAATGAATTTCTTTATATCTTCAATTCTTTTATCTTTTTCTTTAGATACAATTGATTTTGAATTATCAATAAAAAAAATGTTCAATCTTTTCTGCTCTTCTTCACGGCTGATGGAAATAACCGAATTAAAAAGCGCAAACAGAATAAATGCGAGGGTTAGAATCCTTAAAAGGGTAAGAAATTTTTTTACTCTCGCCGGCACAGGTGGATTTGTAATTCTGTAAATGTAAATAGAATAACCCGCAAGAATCAAAACGAGTAATATCATCAGCGGATGTAAAAAATTCTGGAAGTCAACCATGTCGTTGCTTCTCTATTTATTTAATAACTCATCAAAATGCCAATTGCGCATTTCTTTAAGAGTATCATAATCAGTTAAATCGAAATGAATAGGGGTAACCGAAGCGTAATTATTCTTAACGGCAAAATGGTCGGTTTCCAGCGTAGAATCAGTTTCAATTATACTTCCAGTCAGCCAGTAGTAATCTTTGTTGTAAGGATCGACCCTCTTTTCATATACATCTTCCCATTTCGATTTCCCCTGTGTTGTAAAAATTACTCCCTTGATTTCTTCATAAGGAACATCGGGGACATTTACATTGAGCATAGTTCCTTTAATAAGTCCTTTATTTACAACTTCAAGCGCAAGTTTCTGGGCAAGTTTTGCAGTAAATTCAAAATGTTGTGCATCGTGGCTTGTAACCGAAAGCGCGATGGCAGGTATATCCATAATTGCGGCTTCGCGCGCAGCAGAAACCGTACCTGAGTAAATTATATTGATTGCAGTGTTTGAACCGAGATTAATGCCGCTTAAAACGATATCGGGCGTCGTCTTTAATATGTTCCTTACCCCCATTTTAATACAGTCGGCAGGAGTGCCGTCAACCGCATAACCAAAGAACTTTCCGTTCTTATAGTATTCTTTTACCCTTAGAGGGTTTTTCATAGTAATTGAATGCCCGACCGCGCTTTGTTCCGTTTTCGGAGCAACAACAGTTACATTGCCTATTTCTTTCATTGCATTGTATAATTCGTAAATTCCCCGAGAATCTATTCCGTCGTCATTAGATATGAGTATGTTCATTTTTACCTTAATTTTTTTATTATAACTAAAAATATATTTTTTCCGGCTTAGATAAACAAGAAACCGTAAATATTCTGATTTTTACTTTAATATCTGTTATGTGATAATTCTTAAACCCGGCTTGGAAGGTTCTTTTATAAGACTTTCCCATTCCTTTTTGGTGATTATCTTAGGGTGAATTACCGGTTCATTGTTTTCTTCCCTGTATAATTGATAGCTTTTCTTAACAAGGTATTCCATCTCATGTTTGTCGGATGAAAGCAGAAGAATGGTTACGGCCGTTATTACAAATATGAATCCGAACTCCAGATAATTTCCTGATATGAAAAAGGGAAGCGAACCGATTAGAAATACCGAAGAGAAAAGGAAAAAGCGCAGTTTTCTTTTCCTGCCGCAGTCCCGGCAGAGCCTGCAGGTAATTTCAGTCAGATATTTCAGCACTTCAATTTCCTGTTTCCCTTTAACTCCAGCGGCTTCTTCTGAGGTTTCGGCAAGACATACATATTCGGTAACAGTGCATTCTTTTTCTTTACCGCATTTGTCGCAAATTGTAATTTTTTCCATTGGGGTAATTTTATCCATTGTTTTAATCTGCATTGTAAATCTAACAAATAAGAGATTAAAACCGTCATGCCATAAATGAAGAAATGTATATTATATTCTATTCAAGATTCTGTACAAAGAATTGTATTAAGTCTTTCTTCATTTCCTCAGTAATCTGATGCCCAGCGCCCGGATATGACACAAACCGGGAATTTTTTAAACCGGCATCTGCATATAGTTTTTTACAAATATTCCATCTTTCCTGAAGAGTCTTTCCAAAATTGGCCATAATAAGGTCTTCATCTTCTTGCTCAAAACTGTCCCTGTAAACGACGGAATCATTATTATCTTCATTGCCAAGGTAAAAATAAAGGGGAAGATTATACAATAATTCCAGTTTCAGGGGAGCGCTTGTAATCTCTTTCAGATCGGCTGTTCCAATCGGGTATCTGAGGGAGACCCCATTATAACTATTTACCGGAACCATCGGCATTCCTCCCGGCGAACCTATAGCGGCGGCTTTAATCAGTTCGGGATGCAGCATGGCAAATCTGTTTGTGAACATTCCCGACGCTGAAAAGCCCATCATAAAAATCTTCTTCCCGGTTTTTATCCCTTTATTATCTAATATCTCTTTTGCGTCGTTCAGCATTGCAATTAATTGAAGATCAGTCCGGCGTAACTCCTTTTTATTTGTTGTCATTACATCTCTATCGAGTGCGTGCGTATAAATTTGCCAATCCGATTCAGTGCGCGGAAAAACAGGTATAAGCGCGGGAGTCTGAAGCATATTGACAATAGTTCTCATTTGCCCCGCTGTCATAAAAGCATCCTTTTCCTGAACTTCAATATTATCTGCGATTTTTCCTGAGTTGTTCGGAATTACAAAAACAGTTTTGGCTTTATCCTTATCCTTAACAGAGTCGGGCAATACTAATAAATAGCAGGAATAAAACCCTTTTTCCGGTTTTGCTTCAATTTTTACGACTCCGTTTTCCAGTTTGCGGGTTTGTGCATTTACGCCTGAAAATGCTGTAATAAATAAACAGAATAAAGCTAAAGTTTTTTTCATTTTTGTATCTCTGATGATTTATGGTTTTTAGACGTTTGTTACTGCGGGAGAGTTTTACAAAAAAGGAAAAGCTTATTGGCTTTTCCTTAAAGGAAAAATTATGAAGTGGAAATTATTCCGAAATAATTTTAGAAGGGTCTATTACGACATGTTTTATTGTATCTCTTTTGTAAGTATAAGTGATATGTACCAAACCATTTTCCCCTTGAATAACGGCTGGATATGAATATTCCCCCAAAGCATTTTCGAGTATTAGAACAGATTTCCAGTTTATGCCGTCATTTGAAATTGTCACATTAAGAGGCGTCCTGTCTCCACCCCACCTTCCTTCAACCATTCCGGAATGGTTATATACAAGCAGATGTCTTCCGTCTTTAAGCGTAACAGCGTCGGTGCCTGAATTTGGATTAGGCAGTTCCGTCGCTGAAAGTCTTGACCATGATTTCCCTCCGTTTTTAGACCATGCCTGAACAATTACACCTTCGCGGGAGCGGCATAAAATCTGCAAAACAGAATTAGGATGAATGAGTATGCTTGGCTGAATTGCCGAGAAATCTTTTCCGTCATTAATCGGTGCGCTTCTTTTCCAGCTTTTGCCTAAGTCGGTTGTAGTTTCAAAATGGATGCGCCACCCCTTATCTTCACTGCTTGCCGGGCATATAATTGTTCCGTCTTTCAACTGAATAGGTTTGTTCTTGATAGGCCCGAGAATTGAATCGGGCAGGGCTTTCGGAGAAGACCAGGTTTTCCCGTTATCGGATGAAGTTGTTATCATTCCCCGCCAGTTCTGAGGATCGGGGCCCACTTTATAAAACAGCATTAAATCACCATCCTTTGGCTGAAACAGAACCGGATTCCAGCATGGGTATCTTTTACCGTCTTTCTGAATGCCGTTTGCGGCTTCGAACGGTTTATTCCATACCCCGTTTTCATTAATCGAGACCCAAATGCCTACGTCCGGATTTTTCTCTTCGGTTCCGCCGAACCAAGAAGCTATAAATCCTGTTTTTGTTTCTGCTATTGTAGATGCGTGGCATTGAGGAGTGGGCCTGTTATCCAAAGGATAAATATATTCGGAATATATGTATCCTTTCTGGCTGCCGATATCTATATTTTTTTCTGTCTGCGCAGTAATAATGTTCAATGATATAAAAAAAACAATTATTAAGATATTCCTCATAAATTTTACCGGTAGTTATTATTGCAAAATCAAATTTAATATTAAAAAATAATTTACGCTATGCAAAGAAGGCGGCTTAAGAAAGAAATATTTATATTTTATTTGTTAATAATAGCGGGAACTTTACTTATGATAAATGTACTGAAAGGAATAAACGCAGAAGGAAAGAACATTTGGGAAATTTATAAAGAATTTTTTAAAGAAGCGTCCATTGACGCAAAGACGGTTCTGCTTCGTGAAGGCGAAACGCCGAAGAATGTTTATCTTGTCAGGAAGGGGTGCCTTCGTCTTGGTTTTACAGCTAAGGGAAAAGATTTTACCTTTCAGTTTTTTTTCGAAAATGAACCGGTCGCTTCGATTGAAAGTTTAATGAAAAATGAGCCAAGCCCGTTTTTTATAGAAAGCATTGAGCCTTCGGAACTTTACATATTGAAAAAAGAGAATTTTGAAAGAATTAAGAGTGAAGTTCCTGAGATGAAAGAAGCGATGCATCGGCTTTTTGAGCGCCGGCTTTCCCATTATTCTAAGCTATTTCTTTCGTTTATTAAAAACACTCCTTTGGAACGTTACAAAGAATTAGTTCAAAATGAACCCCGCATTATCCAAAGAGTGCCGCAGCATTATATTGCATCATATCTCGGCATAACTCCTGTATCCCTGAGCAGAATAAGGAAAAAAGTTCTTGTGAAATAAATTTCTTAACAATTGTTAATGACTTCGTTAGGAGACCCTTTGTAATTTTGTGTTGTTAAAATTAAGAAGAATACAACATGAAGTACCTGATTATATTTAATCATCCTTATGAAAAAAGCTACTGCAGCGCAATATTAAATGCCGCGGCAGACGGAATTGCGGCCGCCGGAAATTCAGTTGATATTATTAATCTGGATAAGGATAAGTTTGATCCGGTGATAACGGCAGAATATCTCGATAAATATAGAAGAGAAAGCATAGACGACCCTGCCATTATGGATTATCAGGAAAGGATTAATAATGCCGACAGCCTTGTATTTATATGTCCGATTTGGTGGGAAGCAATGCCTGCTTTAATGAAAGGATGGATTGATAAAGTAATTACAAAAGGATTTGCCTATGATGTAGATAAATCAGGCGCATTCCCGAAATTCTACCCTCTTATCAGTCATATAAAAGAAATTACGCTTATTACTACTATGGATTCTCCAGGAATAGTTTACAGGCTTATATTCGGAAATGCCGTAAAAAAAATATTTATTAATGGAACATTCAGAAAAATAGGAGTTAAAAATGTTAGATGGATTTCGTTTGACAGAGTAAACTCTATCTCCAATCAGAAACGGAGGGATAGACTGGAATCTATTAGAAAATATTTTAAAAAACGGAAACAAATATGAGCGGTAGAATGGATGGAAAGATAGAAGAGTATTTGTTTACTGCGCTAAAGCAGAAATTTTATAAATCAATTACAGGAAATAATATGGAAGCAGATAAAAAATTCAATAAAAGGGCGTTTGTTTCGGCGGGGATGTTCATTTCCGGTATTGGTCTTCCTTTTTCCGGCCTAATGAATCATTATCTCGGATTTGAAAGGTTAACTGCCGCCCGTCATGCTTGGATGTCGGCGCATAATATTCAGGGACTTCTGTTCCTGTTTTTTGCAATCTGGCATATCAAAAACAACTGGAAACCTTTATTAAATATAGTTCGGCAGCATTCGGGTAAAATAATCAGCAGGGAAGCTTTGTTCGCCGCCCTTATAGTCTTTGGTTTTCTTGGTCTTTTTGTAATGCATGTTTTTCATACAAGGGGATAAGAGAGGATAAAAAGAAGAAACCGTTAGACTTTTTATAAGCCTAACAGAATGAATGTAAGAGCTACTTTTTATCCGGCGTTTTGATGTTGTACCCTTTTTCTCCATAAGGCTGAAGTTTATCTTTCCAGAGTTCTTCAAGGGTTAATAAGTCTTCCGTATAATCGTAGCCGGGACCGTTTTCATCTTTGGATTTTAGAACATCAATTATTTCAAAAGTGAACTTAGCTTCTCCGTATTTTCTGTAATCCTCCATAAGTTCTTTTATTTCTTCAGTTCCATTTTCAAGAGCGAACAGATGCCGGTTGATTCTTGCTTTAACATTCTTATGGCTGCCTATAAAAATCTTTCCGTTTGCAAGATTTGTAATTTTATATACTCCCATCGGGGGAGGGTTTTGAATGTATTCTTTTTTCAAAGCGTTTTTATCAATCATTTTTGTCCTTTTTTCTTCTTTTATCCAATATTTCTGATTTTCCCTCTGCATTATATTCTCTTCAATAAGCAGTCTGCGTATTGTGCAGTGATCATCAAAAATTTTATTAACTACTGTATTAACTTCCTTTTCATTGTATATTCTGCCTTTTTCAAATTTGGCGGCAAACTCATTAAGTATTAGTAATCTCTTTTTGTGCTGTACAGGCAGGGCAATAAGCCTTCCTTTCTTGATGAAGGTCTTAATTACTTTTTCATTGTACTTTTTTATTCTTTCATCCTGAATGTACTTATTCAGATTATTAAAAGATGTAAGTTCTCTTAAAGTAAGGGAGAACAGTTCCGTATTGACGCTGTAAACAGTATAATATTGTTCTTTGGCTTTGTTTATTAATCCTACAGCCTCAAGTTTTTTTAAATGGAACGAAACAGTTGACACGGCAAGATTAAGCCTGTGGGCAAGTTCTTCCACATACTGGGGTTTATCAATTAAAGCGTTCAATGCCTGAAGCCGCGAGGCGTCTGCAAGAGCCTTCATTATTTCTATACTTTGCGCTATTTCCATAAGTAATTTATTTGTTTCGATAAATATCGAAACAAATATAAATG
>Ga0153915_10000481_pt1 | contig 36985 bp, 38 predicted proteins | sample Opewatmetagenome_2_FD_107003 | JGI IMG/M metagenome (GOLD analysis project Ga0153915, IMG submission 107003) | Freshwater wetland microbial communities from Ohio, USA - Open water 3 Core 3 Depth 3 metaG | ecosystem: Environmental > Aquatic > Freshwater > Wetlands | place: USA: Ohio, Lake Erie... | reverse complement strand
GTCTGGTTCGGCCTGGGTATGTTCGGCATTGTCGGCTGGGCGATAGCAATTCCCACCCTGGTTGGAATCGCTCTTGGTTTGTGGATAGACCGCACATGGCCCACCCAGTATTCCTGGGCTCTCATGTTCCTTGTCGCCGGCGTCATAGTCGGCTGCATCAACGCGGCCTATTGGGTCAGAAAAGTACGCAGCAGGATTATCGAAGAGGATTGAAATGAATCCGGATACGATATTTATTCTCGCTCAAATGTTTACGGCGGGGCTGGTGCTGGGGGCTTTCTACTTTATCAGCCTCTGGTACACGGTGCATAAAGTGATGCATACGGAAAACCGCGCATCTCTGCTCATGATCAGTTTTGCAGTGCGGCTGGCGATTGTTTTAACGGCGTTTTTCTTTCTGATGAACGGCCATTGGGAAAGGCTTGCGGCGGCCATGATCGGATTTATAGTAATGCGCAGGATTCTCACATATGTCCTGGGGCCGCAAAAAAAATGGGACCAGTTAATGAACAGTAAAGGCGCAGCTATTGATAAACAGCCAAAGGAGTTCTTATGGAAGTCGTAACTCTAAATCAAATCAGTCCCGATCAAGTGATAATCTGGAGCTGGGGATTTATCGTCCTCAACGTGACCATCCTTTACACCTGGCTGGTGATGGCTATTCTGGTTGTGGGTTCCTGGCTGATAACACGCAATCTTTCCTCGGAAATGAACACGTCGCGCTGGCAGCATTTTATGGAAGTCATTGTTTCCATAATCCGGGGTGAGATAAGCGAGATGACGAAAAGAGGCCCGGATCATTATGTTCCTCTGGTCGGCACGCTTTTCCTTTTTATCTGCACATCCAATGTTCTGGTGATTGTGCCCGGATTTGTCGCGCCGACATCATCCATTACCACCACCGCCGCCCTGGCCACCTGCGTATTTATAGCCGTTCCTTATTACGGGATATCGCGCATCGGCATTCTTCATTATGTTAAAGAATATTTTCAGCCCACGTTTATTTTCTTCCCGTTCCATGTCATGGGCGAGCTGTCCCGGACGCTTGCCCTTACCGTTCGTCTTTTCGGCAATATAATGAGTCATGAAAAAGTCATCGGAATATTGCTGGCGGTCACGCCGTTTTTGTTCCCCGTAGTCATGCAGATACTGGGGCTATTAATCGGCGTGATTCAGGCCTACATATTCGCGATACTTTCCATGGTTTATATAGCCTCCGCGCTCAGCGCGGAGGAAGATGTTCATGGAGAACTGAAGAAAGAAGGTTCTCCGGCATGATAAAATTTGATTAAAGGAGGAGTATATATGGACAAAGTAAGTCTCGTCGCGATGGCCTCGATTATCGGTGCGGGTTTGGCAATGGGGATCGGTTCAATCGGTCCCGGACTGGGCATGGGACAGGCAATCGCCCAGGCGCTGGCAGCGATCGCTCAGCAGCCGGATGAGAGGAATTCCCTAACCAGAACACTTTTTGTCGGATTGGCCATGATTGAATCCATAGCCATCTATTGTTTTGTTATTTCCATGATTCTTATTTTCGCCAATCCCTTCTGGGGGCACGTCATCAAGTAAGGGGGATGAACCATGCATATCGACTGGTTTGTATTTTTAGCGCAGATTTTTAACTTCCTCCTGCTCATATACCTGTTGAAGCGCTTTCTATACGGGCGGATTATCAAGGCCATGGATGACCGGGAAGCAAAAATTGCCGGACGCTTTGCCGAAGCCGATGAATTGAAAACAAAAGCCAACGAGCAGGCGGAGCTTTACGAAAAGCGCAATCAGATACTCAACGAAACGAAAGAGCAGATGCTCAATGAGGCGACCATGGCCGCCGACGCCAAGCGCAGGGAACTGATGGAAAAGGTGCGTCTGGAAGTGGATCAGGTCAAGACGCGCTGGCAGGACATGCTGCTTCGCGAGCAGGACGCTTTTTTCTATGATTTGCGGCAGCGGGCGGCCAAACAGTTATATGCCACGGCGCGCAAGGCCCTGAGCGATCTGGCGGATGAGGAGCTGGAAGAACGGATCATGGATGAATTTCTGCGCCGCATCAAAGCGCTTGATGAGGAGAAGAGCATTCAACTCCGCAAAGCGATCAGCGGCGGCGGAAACAAGGTGACCATACAGAGCGCTTTCGGCATTTCCGCTTTGCGTCAGACGCAGATCGAGGAAGTTCTGAAAAAGCAGATTACCAATGGTTTTACGATCCGCTATCTACAGCAGCCGGACATTGTGTCGGGCATTGAATTGCGGGTTAACGGGCACAAAATCGCCTGGAGTCTCAATGAATATCTGGAGACGCTGGTGGAAAGTCTTACGGAAACGCTCCAGAAAGAGGCGCATGCGGCATGAGATAATAATGTCAGGAGGCGAAAAGAATGAATGTACAGGTTGATAAAGTTGAAAATCAGGAATTAAAGACCTTCCTGGACGATACATTTGACACCATGGAAAAAGTCCTGGACGAACAGAATCCTGAACTGCGGCAATATGAAATCGGCACAGTGCAGTTTGTCGGACGCGATATTGCCAGAGTAAGCGGCCTGCCGCATATCCGCGCGGAGGAAATGGTTCGTTTTGCGGGAAACTATATGGGACTCGTTTTCAATATCGATCCGACGGAAATCGGTGTCATCCTTCTGGACCCCAGTGAAAATTTGCAGGTAGGGTCGGAAGTTCAGCGAACCAAACGCGTGCTGGATGTGCCCGTGGGAGACGGGCTTCTGGGACGGGTAGTCGATCCCCTCGGACGTCCCCTGGACGGTCTGGGCGAAGTCAATACAGTAATGCGTCTGCCGGTGGAAAGACCCGCTCCCGCGGTTATGGACCGCGCGCCGGTAACCGTGCCGTTGCAGACGGGCATTAAAGTGATTGACGCGCTTATCCCGGTCGGGCGCGGCCAGCGCGAACTTATATTAGGCGACAGAATGACCGGTAAAACAGCCATTGCCGTCGATACAATCATCAATCAGAAAGAAACGGGAATCATCTCCATATACTGCGCCGTCGGAAAAAAGAGCGCCGATGTAGCCAGGGTAATTGCCGAACTGCGCGATCACGGCGTCATGGGATCATGCATAGTCGTCGTGGCCACCGGTGAAGACACCCCCGGCCTGCAGTTCATCGCGCCTTACGCGGCAACCAGCATGGGAGAATATTTTGTCGAGAAGGGACAGGATGTTCTGATCATCTATGATGACCTCACATCACATGCGCGCGCCTATCGTGAAGTGTCGCTCCTACTGCGGCGGCCTCCCGGACGCGAAGCCTTCCCCGGCGACATATTTTACATCCACTCCCGTTTGCTGGAGCGCTCCACGCATATGCGGCCGGAACTGGGCGGCGGCTCGCTCACCTCACTGCCGATTACCGAAACGGAAGCGCAGGACATGTCATCCTACATTCCGACCAACCTTATTTCCATCACCGACGGGCAGATATATCTTTCCCCCGTGCTTTTCAGCAAAGGCATCTTGCCTGCGGTCGATGTCGGCAAATCCGTTTCCCGCGTCGGCGGCAAAACACAATTGCCGGCCTATCGGTCCGTCGCGGGCGATCTGCGCCTGTCCTACTCGCAATTTGAAGAATTGGAATCCTTCTCCCGTTTCGGCACCAGGCTGGACGAAAGCACCAAGCGCATACTCGAAAGAGGCTGGCGCGTGCGTGAAATTCTCAAACAGGGGCAGTACAAACCACTGCGCGCATCCGAACAGATTGCCAGCCTGTTATCGGTAACAGGAGGCGCGCTTGACAGCGTTCCCGTTGATAAAATTCGTGAAGTCGAATCGCGTCTGCTGGAAGCGGTCAATGAACACCTGCCCGAATTATGCTCACGCATTGAAGAAGGCAAGAAACTGGAAATGACTGATCGCGACAGCATCATGAACAAGATCAAACCAACAATTGCACCTTTTGAAGAGATTGAGGAGAGCAATGCAAACAACTGAGTCTCTGAAAAGAAGAATGAAAAGCGCGGGAGACCTTTTATCAGTCGTCAAGACGATGAAAGCCCTGGCGGCAGTGAGCATTCGTCAATATCAGAAGGCGGTCGATTCACTGCGCGATTACAACAAGACCGTCGAAATGGGTTTGCAGATTGTGCTCAAAGAGCGAATGGGCGCGACCATGCAGCGCAAGAACGCCGTCACGAAACGCCTCGGAGTGATTGTTTTCGGGTCCGATCAGGGCCTGTGCGGACAACTCAACGAGCAGATATCCGTATTTACGCTTGATTACATCAAGAACAGCGGCGTCAAAAAAGAAAACAGGAAGGTTCTTGCCATCGGCGCCCGTGTCGCGGACTATGTCGAAGACGCGGGGCAGCCGGTGGATGAATTAATGACCACGCCGAGTTCCACCTCGGGAATAACATCTCTCGTGCAGGAAATCATCATGGTCATTGAAGAGTGGTATTTTAAAAACAACGTTGATAAATTTATGCTGTTTTATAATGAATATCAGTCTGGAGCGACCTATCATCCCCATATGCTTCAGCTCCTGCCGGTCAACACCGACTGGCTCAGGGAAATAGCCCGGAAAAAATGGGATTCCAAATCCCTGCCCATATTCCGGCAGGAAGCCGACAAGATATTTTCATCGCTTATTCGCGAATATCTTTTCGTGTCGCTTTATCGTGCGTTTGCTGAATCACTGGCCAGTGAAAACGCCAGCCGCCTGGCATCCATGCAGAACGCGGAAAAGAACATTGAAGAACAGCTGATGGATCTTCACGTGCAGTTTCACCGTACCCGTCAGATGACGATTACAGAGGAACTGCTGGATATCGTAGCGGGCTTTGAGGCGTTGAGTTAACAAAAAGACTATCTGTTCTTATCAGGAAAGAAGGTGGCAATTATGGCAGTAGAAATGCACATATGCGGCTTATGCGCCTGGCGCAGGGATTGTCAAAAAAGATTTAAGTTGTCAACGGACTCCCTTATCGGAAGTCTGTGTCCCGATTACACGAGGGATTTATCCATCAAAGCAAGCGCCGATGAAGAGGAAGCTGCAAAAACCATGGATCGCATGGTCCAGGATCAGGTAAACAAGTGGCGTCAACTGTTTGCCCGGGCTGTTCAGCAGGGGCTCAAAATAGAGAACTTCAAGGGGGGCCCGGTAATCACCCTTTCGAGAGAACCGGGAAGCGGCGGAAGCGAAATTGCCAGAAGACTGTCAAAAGCATTAAAGATGGATCTGATAGGCGGCCAGATTATTCAGCACGTCGCTGACAGCGCCAAGATGAGCAGAAGAGTAATAGAAACACTTGATGAAAAAGAAGTAACATTCAGGGACGCGCTTCTTTTATCCCTGTTCGGGGAAAATCGTCCCTGGCCGGGAGAATATCTGCAGCACCTGACAAAAGTAATAGGGTCAATCGGAATCTTCGGCAACGTAATCATAGTGGGGCGGGGAGCCAATTTTGTTCTGCCTAAAGACAGAATATTCCGGGTAAGAATAATTGCGCCCATAGAACAGAGAATTAAATATTTCATGGACGACAGAGGCTATACAAAGGCCGAATCGGAACAATACCTGGTGAAAAAAGAAAACGACCGCAAGGCATTCGTGCGGAAATATTTTAATGCCGACCTGACTGATCCTAAACACTATGACATAATAATAAACACAGAAAAAATATCAGTGGAAGGAGCGACAGAATCAATAATCACCGCATTTCAACAGGGAGACAGAAATTTTAAAGAAAGCATAGAAAACAGACAATAAATAAATCTTCAGAAGAAAAGACGGTTTTACGTTTAGAATTTAACGTAAAACCGTCTTTTAACTTTCTGAGCTTTGAAGAGTGGCAAAAGACGTGCAAATACAATCCCTGCGGCGCGCATTTCCCCTTTTTTGCGGGCCTGCCCGGCACGATAAGATTAAATCGATAATAATATCCTTGACTTTTGAGGCAATTTTGCTAAAAAACAACCATATATAAAATTCATTCTATTATGAGGCATTCTATGAAAAAAGTATTTATGATCGTCCTTTCGGCATTATTGCTGTTTTCCAGTACTGCAATGGCTGACAGCGTTGCCGGAAAATTTGGTATAACGGCGCGCGGCGGGGTAGGCTATTTTTTAAACAGTGAATTCACCGATGCGGCTGTTGCGAATTGGAGTGTCGATAAGACGATTAAAGGCGGAACGGGATGGACAGGCGGCGGCGGCTTCATGTACGGCATTAATGATAACCTGTCCGTTGATTTTGATATAATTTACGAGCAGGTTGAAGTAACAATGACCCATTCCGGCGGGACTAATCATGTATTCGGGAAAGGTAAAGCTTTTGATTTTTCCCTTGGCGCTCAGTGGCGTTTTCAACCGAAAAAAGCTTTTGTTCCTTATATCGGGGCGGGTGTTGATTTTTTAATAAACAGTTTTAGTTTATATGATGTCTACAGTGCTTCCGGTGAAACCATAGATCTTGATAATACTTTCGGCGGTCATCTGAATATAGGCGTTGATTACTTCCTTACTCCCCACGTATCATTAAATGCCGAGTTCAGATACTTGTACAGCACTACAAGTGACCTTACAAGTAAATATCCCGGTGAATCTGATGCCGTTGTGGCAAAATATGATCCCGGTAACATTACAGGCTTTGCCGGTGTCAGATTCTTCTTTCCTTAACAGAAAGTGTAATAGCTGGTGTAAGACAAAAAAAGGTGTTAAGTTTTTTCAACTTAACACCTTTTTTATCTTCCTAATGTCATTTCGAATCCCGATGTTTCGGGATGAGAAATCTTAACTTCTTTTTCCTTAACTACTTAACTACTTAAATCTATCTTTTATTTCCTTAAATCTGTCTTTTCTTAACCTTGAACTTAGAACGTAGAACCTAGAACTTTTTTTTCATTCACTATTCTCTATTCTCTAGCCACTGTCCTAAAGGACCCCCTCATTCTCCTGCGGCATATACTCCGGCACAATCTCCTTCAACTTCATTTTAATACCTTTTCCATCGTGCCTCGCCGCAATCGCTGCCAGTTCGTCAAGTTCAGCATACAGATTCTTGCAGGCTTTCTGCTGATTATTTGCGCCGTTAAAGAAATTATTGGAGCGTAAAACCATCACCTTTTCATGGCCCGTGGGTAAGATATCCTCCCCAACCGTAATCAGCTCTTCATATAATTTTTCACCTTCCCGCAGGCCCGTATAAACAATTTTAATATCCACATCCGGCTCTTTTCCCGAAAGACGAATCAAATCCCTCGCCACATCCGCTATCTTTACCGGCGTGCCCATCCGCAGAATAAAAATTTCATTTCCTTCCCCCATCGTACCCGCCTGTAAAATCATCTGTGCCGCCTCGGGTATCGTCATAAAAAAACGGTTTATTTCCGGATGCGTAACAGTTACCGGACCGCCCTTTTCAATCTGACGGCGAAACAGCGGAATAACCGAACCCGAAGACCCCACCACATTCCCGAACCGGACAGCCATAAACAGAGTCCCGTTTCCCTGCTGGCACTGCATAATCAATTCCGTAACCCGCTTGCTCGCGCCCATCACATTAGTCGGACGGACCGCCTTATCCGTCGAAACCAGAACAAACCTCTCCGCGTGATACTTCACAGCCATCTCCATCGCCACGCGGCTGCCCGTAATATTATTAAAAACAGCCTGCCAGGGATTTTTTTCCAGCATCGGCACATGCTTATATGCCGCCGCGTGAAAAACAACCGAAGGTTTATATTTCTTAAAAATACTTTCCATCAGAACCTCATCCTGCACCTGTCCCAGAATAGCCTCACAACTATGGAAGTAATTTTCGTTTCTCAACTCCATCTGAATATCAAAAAGATTCGATTCACTCGCATCCAGCAAAATAAGTTTGCCCGGCTGATATTTTATAACCTGCCGGCACAACTCCGAACCTATCGAACCGCCGCATCCCGTTACAAGAATAGTCTTGCCGTCAAGATAACTACGGATATCCTTAACATTCAGTTCAACCGCTGATCGCCCCAGCAAATCCTCATAATTAATATCCCGCAGCAGCTTTACACTAACCCGGCCGTCAATCAACTCGCCGATACCCGGCAGAATCTTATAAGAAGTATTGCACTCCCGGCAGACATCCACAATACGCCTTATCTGATCGCCATTGGCCGAAGGAACCGCAATAAGTATTTGCTGCACATTTTTCCTTTTTATAATTTTTGGCAAGCGCTCAAGAGTTCCCAGCACCTGTATTCCATGAATTGTCCGCCCCTGTTTATTTACATCGTCATCAACAAAGCCGACAACCTCATAATGTAATGCGTTATTATCCATGATTTCCCGCAGGATTTTTTCTCCCGCGTCTCCGGCGCCAATGATCAACGCCTTTGTTAATTGCATATTTGTTTCAGTAAAAACATTTGTCAGCTGATTTGTACGCAATGCGAAGAAAGAACGAATAAGTATGCGCTTGCCACCTATAAGAATGAAGGTGATAATGCCATCGCCAAAAAGTATACTGCGGGAATATCCTTCAAACCTGTAAACAACCAGAATAGTCAATATAACGAGTGCTGTTGATGCGAAGGATGCCCCGGCCAGCAACCAGATGTCCCGCAGGCTGGTATAACGCCACATGCCTTTGTAAAGCCCGAAAGAAAAGAAGATGAGCAATTTGAGCGGAATCATCCAACAAAGTAGATATCCGATTTGATTAAAATCAATATGGGCAAGATTAAATTCAAACCGAAACATATATGATAATAAAAGGGCGATGATAAAAAGAAAAGTATCCGTCAATATCATCAAATAAAAATTTGGATTCTTGAGCTGAGGATTTATAATCATATTATTACTCTCTTAACCCTTTTCTTTTTCATTCACTGTTAAGTCCGAAAGTTTTCTCTCTGAATAAAATTGCAAGCTGAGAGAAAATACCACCGGCTGAATCAATTGCTACATCAAAAGGAGAAGAAGTCCTTGAAGCAACGAAAGATTGATGAAACTCATCACTCATTGCCACGAATATAATCAGAATAACAGAATACACCATCCATCGTAAATTCCATCTTTGCGAAGATTCGCCGCAAAAAGCACGAAACAGGAGCAGCCCAAAGACAAAATATACAGCAATATGTCCAAATTTTCTGATTATCTGATGCATCAAATCAGTACCCTGGGGCGAAAGCCAGTTAAACAGGAAATGTATAACGGGCATAACAAATTGGGAAGATTGTTCAGATGAAAATGTATTAGTAGACATCCAAAATATAATGCCCAGCCAGATGATAACGGGAATCCAGCATCTGATGAACTTAACAAAGTCTAGATTTATATTCAGTGATCTTTCATTCAACATAGATATATTTTTATATAGATTTAAATTATTTCTCCTCTTTAGCATTCACGGTTTTCTTTCTTAATTACTTAATGCTTGCATCCTTAAACTTCTCTTCTATTTTGCTGCATCGGACATTACTTTACTTACAATGGAGGCAACGGACATCATATCTTTTTCCGTCAACGTCGGATGAACCAGAAACATCAAGCTCGTTTCGCCCAGTTCCTTCGCTACTGGCAGTCGCTCAGCGGGCCGTAGATCATTGTCGTCGAAAGCCTTCTCCAGATATACTTCGCTGCAACTCCCGCTGAAGCAGGGCGCCCCGCCTGCTGTCACGGCGTTCATAATTCTATCCCTGTCCCAGCCTTCCTTCAATTGCTCCGGACGGATAAACACGTAATATTTATAATAGGAATGCCTTATATTATCCGGTGGACATGTAGTTCGTAAACCCTTGATTTTAGAAAACGCTTCCGTCAGAATCATAGCGTTTCGTTGTCGGATAGATACCCATTCCGGCAGCTTCCTTAGCTGCCGTCTGCCGATAGCTGCCTGCATCTCCGTCAACCGCCCGTTTGTCCCGAATGATTCATGCAGCCAGCGAAATCCTGCCGGATGCTGCCGGTGATAGACCGCGTCATAACTTTTGCCGTGATCTTTAAATGCCCACGCCTTTTCCCAAAGGGCATCATCATTTATCAGAAGCATGCCGCCTTCGCCGCCGGTAGTCATTATCTTATCCTGACAGAAGGAGAATGCAGCTATATCACCCATGCTGCCTGTAAAGCGCGGATAAAGACGGATGCCTTCTTTTTCCAAAGACACGCCTTGATCAATTGCTGAACCCTCTCCTGGCCTGCGGCTGTAATAAATTGCTCCATGACTCTGGGCGCAGTCCTCTATCACTTTCAGCTGATACTTTTCCGCGATTTCCAATATCGAATCCATATCACAGGGCCATCCCGCGAGATGCACTGCAATTATCGCCCGCGTTTTTGGTGTAATCGCTTTAACGATTGATTCCGTGGTAATGTTTTGACTCTCCGGATGCACGTCGGCAAAAACCGGCTTTGCCCCACGCAGAGCCACACAGCTGGCCGAAGCTATAAATGTCCGTGATGTAACAATCACCTCATCCCCATTTCCGATACTCAGAGCGCAAAGAGCCAAATCCAGGGCAATAGAACCATTTGCGAGCGCGATAGCGTGCCGGACGCCGCAAAAGGCAGCAAATTCCTCCTGAAACATTTTCACCTCTTTACCAGTCCACTGATTGATTTTTCCGGAACGCAGCACTGCGGCGGCGGCAAGAACCTCATCATCATCGAAGTAAGGCCATGCGGATTTAGCGGAGAGGCCTTCCGCTGGAATCCAGCCATCCTGTTGAGAGAGTAATGATAATTCGCGCACAACTTTTTCAATTTGCGGATCATAATTTGCAGACGGAGTAAGATGATATTGCCGGGTAAAAGCAGTCCACAACAAGCGGCTGGATAAAATCAGAACAAAGATAAAAAACCACCCGGTCAAAATTGTACTCCGGGGAATGAATGTTTCTGTCAGATAAATCCATAACAAAAAGAGAAAAAAAGCCGTTCCCACCGCTTTGCTCACAGCAATGACTCGTCGTAAATAAGACATGTTCCGGGTGCCCCGGTAGAGATCGTTTGCTATATAGGAAAATAAACAGATAAATGTAAGCATGGGAGCATTGGCAAGCCAAACCTTGAAGAACATCAAATGAAAGAACTTCTGCAACATTGCATTCCATTTAAAAATAGAAAAGCCCACCGTCGTGATAATTCCCAAAAACATACCTATATTACTCAGGATCAGGTCCATCGCTATCCGAACAAGAAGACCTTTCTTGGTAAAATCCGTCTTTAGCCTGTTTTCCAACCAATCTGGTAGTTTCATTTTATTCCTTCCTTGAGAGTTGCAATTCTAACAACCTTTGCCGGAACGCCGCACCATGTTTGACCTGGCGGTATTGACTGAGTTATACAGGCACCAGCCTTTATAGTATCTTCGTCAAAAGAAGGCCAACGGGTAAATGGTTTTCTTCGAACCGGTGTGCCGCCATTCCGACCTAAATTTTTCATTTGTTTCCCTTTTGATATAATAAATTTGTTTTTTTTGTAATAGGGGCACGATAACTTGGGAAATAATCGTCAGATTGTTTTAAATAACCATTCGATTCTATCCAATGATTATTTTGATCTACTAGTTGATTGTATGTTTGGGGATCTAAAATAGTCTTAACGATTTCAAATGGAAACCTTAATTTTGAAAATCCTGACTTAAAACGAAAAAGGGAGTCTTCTACTGAACCCAAACCACCGCCAAGATGTAACCATTTATAGCCGTTATCTGTGCCCCACTTTCTCACATCATCGAGAATGACCTTGGCACCGGAACATTTCAAATAAACATCTGGTGTTCCCGAAAGGTGATACTGAATAATTTTGTCTGCTATGAGAAATAATGAAGCGCTAACAATCACCTCATCTTTCTCAGCAAGAAAGAGTTTTAGTCTGTCTCCTAATAACTTCTTTAATTCATAGTAGTATGCTTTTGGGAAAAAATAATAGTCCAAAGCACAATTTCTTTTCATGGTTTCATTGTAGATTGATATAAAATCATCAAATTTGTTAAAATATTTATCTTCATATACATAGATGCCTGATTTCCTGGCTTTTCTTACGTCGTATCGATGACCCTTTGTCATATGCTTAACTTGTTCATGATCTGATTGCGCAAGATCAATAGCTACAGTGTTGCTCAATTTTTTAACATCACCCATGCCATGAAAAAGCCATGAAGTTTTAAACAGAGGATTTTGCCTGGTGAAAAAAGCTATTACCTTTTTATCAAACAAAACCTGCAACAATGCCTTTTGGAAGTCATCCCTGAATCGTTTCGATTCTATGGAATCAATCTCTTTAATATTTGTCACTATTCCCGGATAACCATAAACAGATGATACATCAAATGATAGTGAATCTTCTATCCCCTGTATATCCGATACCTGCCTAAGAAGAAAAGGGAGTGCGGCAAAAAACTCTGCATCCTGAAAAAAAAATAAAAAAGGAGTTCCTTCTTTTTGCCTTTGAGCTAAAAGGTGATATTCAGGAAGATGATATATATCGTACTTGCCGCATAATTTAAGCGCATCAATCCATTGCTCCTGATTATCAACCGGTATAAGTTTATAGTTTGACATTTATATATTCATTATTATCACATATTAAAATTTATATTTTTAAGTCGATTTTATTTCGCGATAAATCAAATGATTAAATCGCTTGATTTGCATTTCCAATTTATAATCCTCAAGCATCCTTTTACAAGGATATTGAATCACGTAGCCAAAATCCTGTTGCGCTTTTCGAATATCGTAAAGATATGATACATTATTAGGTTTCTCCGGACGATAAATAACCTTAATATCTTTGTTAGGTTGCGAAAATACATCAATTACTCCCCTGACCAACTCTTCTAACGATGTCCTGATGCCACTGGCTATATTATATAAACCACTTGCTTTTTTATTATCTATTGCAAGAACGAAAGCATGAGCGACATCTTTAACATAAACAAGATCTCTTCCCGTTGTAGGATCACCCCAGATTTCTACCGGACCGCCTGAAATAACACTGCGTATGATTCTTTCGAAGCCTGGTATACGAGGTTTTTCATCTTCATAGATCTCGCTGTGAGGCCCATAACCATAGACGGCGGGGAGTCTGAATACTATACCCGCGATACCGTATTGCTTTTCATAGTGTTTAATAATTTCTTCAGCAGTGATCTTTGTAATAGTATACATGGCATGATCGCCGGTATAGATAATGGATCGTTGATCCTCTTCTGTAATTGGTCGGTCAACATTCCACAACTGAGCAACGGTAGAGTGCGTACTGGCAAAGAGTACTTTGCCGGCATGAATACGACGGCAGTATTCCATTACATTAAGTGTTCCTGTCACATTAATATCGATATAATGCTGCGGATCATATTCTTGTACATTTGCCGGTAAATGCGCAGAACAAACCACAACAGCTTCAATATTCTCTTTTGGTAATTGATCGAAGTCAGCCATGCAGCTTAGGTTCACTTGAGCAAATTCGATATTTTTATTTTTGTAATAATCATGCGGTATGTTTTTCCAGCCGGTTGCAAACACTTTACGGCCCGTCGATACAAGCTCATCGACCAGATAAGTACCAATAAATCCTGAGGCACCAAAAACTATAATCATGGAATTACCTTTTTATAAAATTATTTTGTGGTTACTTGTTAGTAAAATCATGCGGTGGCATCAAATCATCCAATGTCCTGGGACCTTGTCCAGGTTGAATGCCTTTCGCCTTAAAAACGACAGCTACTGATTTAAACAATATTTTAAGATCAAGTAATAATGATTGATTCTCCACATACCAAATATCCAATTCAATACGCTGGCTTAGCTTAAGATCTTGTCGCCCGTTAACTTGCGCCCATCCTGTTATTCCCGGTTTAGCGTCATGACGTCGGTGTTGCATCGAATTATAGCGGTTAAGATATTCAACTAATAATGGTCGTGGACCAACCAGACTCAAATCTCCCGTAATAACGTTCCATAATTCAGGCAGCTCATCAATGCTGGTTTTACGTAAGAAAAAACCAAAGCGTGTAAGTCGTTTCGCATCGGGTAATAGATTCCCGTTTGCATCTCGTGCGTTAGTCATTGTCCGAAATTTTATGATAGCAAAAAGCTTTTCATGAAAGCCCGGACGTATTTGCCTGAAAAATACCGGAGACCCTAATTGAACACGCACTAGTATGGCTGTAACTACAAAAATCGGCAATAGAATAATTAATACTGGTAAAGTTAAAGCCAAATCTAAGATACGCTTGCCGTAAATAAAATAAAATTTATCTTTTTTCTGAGATATTTGAAATGCCACGTCACTCGTTATTGTTTTAAATTACGATAATGGATTAACATCCGTTTAATTCTCGTTACGACTATGTTTACGAAGAGTGTTATTAATATTTTTATTTTTTTTATTGGTGCATGCCGCAGTGGTTCTTCTTTAAAGTGTTTACGCATGATCCTGAATAATCCTATTATTAGTACAAGCTTATTATTACTTATGTTTGTTTCATGCATCCTATAATATACAAGTGGCTTATTAATGTATCCTATTGGATATTTTCTTGCAACGCGCAGCCACATATCAGTATCTTCTCCGCGTTCTTTCTCATCAAAAAAACCAATCTCATCGAATATTTTACGCCTCAGCATAACCGTTACTGCACAAATCAATGGTCTGGCCAATAAGACCTCATGCATATTACAATTTTGAATACCTTTTTTGAAATATTGTTCCATGCCCGCTTTGTAATCTGACCATTTTAGCTCAGTATCTTGATTATATTTTGTGAAATAGGCATCAGTACATACCAACCCTATATTTTTATTGTTTTCCATAAAAGCAACCTGTTCTGCTATTTTATCTCTTATCCATTTATCATCGGATGCAAGACAAGCAATGTAATCACCTGAAGACAAAGATAAACCCTTATTAATAGTTTTACAGACACCTTCATTTTGTTTTTTTATGAACCGGATATTTTTATCATGGTTTTCTTTAATAAATTTTTCTATCAATTCCGCTGTACTATCTTTCGAGCCATCATCAATGATAATGAACTCGATATTTTCGTATGTTTGGTTGATGGCACTTTGCAGTGCTTCTTCAACATAAAGTTCGTGATTATATGCAGGAATAATTACACTTACTAATGGGGCTTCTTTCAAGATAACCAAATCCTTTTTTATTTTATAAATTGTATTTACTTAAAGAATCAATCACATATTGAACGCTTTCATCATTCAATACGGGACTAATGGGAAGACTTAAAACTTCATTATGGATACGTTCCGAAACAGGCAAGGAAAGATTGTAAAACTCCCTATAGGCACCCTGTTTATGAGGCGGAACTGGATAATGAATCAAAGTTTGAATGCCGCATTCTGTTAAATATTTTTGTAAACTGTCTCTTTTATGTGTACGGATAACAAAAAGATGCCAAACGGGTTCCGCCCATGTTGGGATTTTGGGGAGGGTCAAGCAGTTACTGGTCGATAGTTTCGTAAGATATTGATCTGCAATTATTTGACGTTTTCTATTCCATTCATCAAGGTGCCGCAGCTTTACACGCAATAATGCGGCCTGTAGTTCATCCAATCTGGAATTGAAACCTTTAACCTCATGAGAATATTTTATTTGAGATCCGTAATTACCCAATCGTCGAACCTTTTCCGCGATTATCGGATCATTTGTTGTGACAGCGCCACCGTCACCGAAAGCGCCTAAATTCTTGCCCGGATAAAAGCTAAAACCGGCGGCATTGCCAAACCCACCTGTACGCTTTCCTTTATATCTTGCACCGTGCGCTTGTGCGGCGTCTTCAACTACTTTCAAATTATATTTTGTAGCAATTTCTAGAATGGGATCCATATCAGCAGGTTGACCATAAAGATGAACAGCTATTATAGCTTTTGTCTTTTTTGTTATGGCCTCTTCAATCCTGGTTGGATCAATATTATATGTCGCTTCATCCGGTTCAACAGGCACTGGTATTGCCCCGGCATAAGATACAGCCAGCCAGGTGGCAATGAATGTATTGGATGGCACAATAACCTCATCCCCTGCACCAATGTCCATTGCGCGAATGATTAAATGAAGAGCATCCAATCCGTTGCCAACACCCACGCAGTATTTAACATCGCAATAATCAGCGAACTCGGATTCAAAAGCTCTGAGTTCTTCACCTTGTATATACCAGCCGGAATCCATTACACGCTGGTAAGCAGAATCAAACTCTGCTTTTAATTCTAGATAAGTTTGTTTCAGGTCTAAAAAAGGGATTTTTGTCATTCTGCTTATATTTGCCACGGATACCCTCGATATTCTTTTAAATGGTCTCTCCATGGATATATCTGATTACCATTCTCATCTCTAATATCTCGAACACTGCATCTAACTTTCGCAGGGTTTCCGATAACAAGCATTTCATCATCAACACTCTTCGTGACAACTGAATGCGCACCAACTAGTGCATTTTTACCAACAACAATTCCCGGCAATATTACGGAAGAAGTTGCAATAACTGCGTATTCTTTTATCGTAACTCCCTTTGGTGTATAAACAGGTGGATGCGGATCATTTGTTAAAACTACGTAAGGATAAATCCATGCAAAATCTTCAATTATCGAATGTTGCCCAATATGCGCATTAGAATGCAATCTTACATAATTTCCTATTGATACCGTACCCTGAATGTCTGATAGAGTACCAATGCTGCATTTTATACCGATGGATGTTTTTTCTCGTATAGTAACCCTATGTCCGCATTGGAATCCCTCCCCAATCTCAACATTCTCATATATAATCGCATGCGACCTGATGACTGAATTGGGACCTATAATTGTTTTTTTAAAATCATGTTTTTCTACACAAGCTGAATTTTCATTATAAAAAGAACCAACCGGTTCACCTAATGTAGAATATGGTCCTATACATATATTATCACCAATAACAACATTAGGGTAAATAATTGATCCGTGGCCAATGACTACATTTTTGCCAATTTTTACATTATGATATTTAATATAATTATTATTCATAATATCCTTGAAAAATTTTATAAGTTATCTGGATTGATTCGTCCGAAAACTAACAAACTGTTCATAGTCTCGAATGTAATCATCATTATCATACTTACGCGAAGCTAACACTAAACAAATAGCACCGGAGGAAAATTCAAATAATTCTCTCCATATGCCGGGAACAACTAGCACACCATAATCAGGACGGTTAAGAGTGACAATTTTTTTGTTTTGACCGTCGTCAAGTAATACATTGAACGAACCGCTTGATGCAACAATAAGTTGGTAAAGTTCTTTATGGGCATGCCCACCTCTGTTTGCACCGCCGGGTATGTCATAAAGATAGTAAATGCGCCGCACATCAAACGGGATATCCTTTTGCCCCTCGACAATTGTAATATTGCCCGCCCGGTTGTGTATCTTGCTTAAAGGTAAAATTACACAATCATATATACTGTTTTTCATATTTTTCTCTAAATTTCAAAAAAGCGTCATAGTTTCGAATATAATCTGATTCATCATGCTTTGTCGAACTTAAAACTATTGCTAATGAATTAGTGGAAAAGTTCTCCATCTGTCTCCATAAACCGCAGGGGATATAAAGACCGTAATAAGATCTATTCAGTGAGAAATATTGTTTCTGGTGCCCATCGTCAACTACAACATCAAAACTTCCGGAAAGGGCAACAATAAATTCTCTTTGCTCCTTAAATGCATGTCCTCCGCGTACCTGCCCGCCGGGGACATCATATATCCAATAAGTCCGTTCGATCTTAAAGGGAATATGATTCTCTTCCTCAACAAAAGAAAGATTGCCTCTTGGATCTTCAAATTTCGGCAAGGTAATTATTTTTGTTTCCATTTTTTTTAATATAGAGTGTTATAAAATTTTATTTTAATTAAAATTCAGCGTATTACAACTATATATTCCTCTTACTTAATTTTTGGTAAAATAAATTCAATTTTTCAGCTTGATTTTCCCAAAGATAAAGATTCTGTATTTTTTTTATGTTATCCTCTTTTTCTTTTAATAGATTTCTATTTGTTTTTACTTTTAAAATAATATCTCTTAATTCATTAACATCATCACCTTTAATTACAAACCCAATATCATGCTTTTTAACAAAATCGCCATAATATGTACCAGCGCGTGCAATTACAGGAGTTAGTGTATATATTGCTTCATAGCCTTTAATCGGTATCCCGTATTTCATATTGTCCATTGTATCGTCATATATTACGTATAGAAGATCAGTCTCTTCATAAAGATATTTAGTGTCTTTATAATAAAACTGACCGGTTATTGTAACATTATTGTAATTAGAACTGATGCGAAGTATGTTTTCAAGTTCAGATCCTGATCCATGTATCTGAATTTTCAAATCATCAATATTAATGCCGCTATCCATTAAAAGTTTTAGTTCATTAAAACATCTTACGCTTCCAATATATGATACTCGAAGAAAACTACTTGTTTTTCGTTTAAAGCCATCAAATATTTTCTTTTCAGTAGTGTTAAGAATAGTTTCATAAATAGTATATTTCTGTATTTTGTTTTTATATCTTTCAAGCTGATAATCAATAACTGTAATGAGACCGTCAATGTGCATAAAGCACCATCGAGCCAAAACTTCATAAATATATTTTTTTATCCTTCCATAATTAAACCCATCATACAATTCTCGCATATCCCAAACAAGTTTCTTATCTTTCTTTAAAAATGTGCCAATAAATGCTCCGTCAATATCCTGCCCATGTATAACATCATAGTTTTTATTCTTTAAATATTTTCTTGCTTCATAGATAAATCTTATAAAAGCAAATATCTGCTTAAAACCTGTTCCGTATTTTGATTTTATAAAAAATCTTTTGATTTTAATTCCATCTATTTCTGCATTCTCAATTCCATTAGTTCTGTTTTCGCGATCCCAGCTTAATACTTCAATTCTATGACCTGCGGAAATAAGTGTCATCGCCTCATTATAAATTCGTGGATCGATGTCCAGTCCGTGAGTTGAAATCATTATAATGTTCATTGGAATGCACTTACTTTAGTAATTTTGTCGTTTGCATTTTGGGTAGTACTTTCTCGTAGAGCTGCAACAATACATTCGCCTCATTTTCCCATGATAAATCTTTCACTCGTTCCTTTAGTCCGTTTCCCATCTGTTTAGCTTTTTCAATAGTCAGTTCTTTAAGGAATTGAACGAGCGAATCTGTGTTATTCTGAACAACCCATCCAGCATTATGCGTTCTAACAATCTCAGCCTGATCCGGCAAGTCAGATGCCAGCACAGGTATTCCACTTAAGAGTGACTCAAATAGCTTGTTGGGTAAGCTGTACCTAAGACTAAGGCAAGTGTCCTCATAAAGACAGATGCCTACATCAGCTCCACTGCAATAACGGGTAACCTCTTCCGGTGGTACAGGATCAATAAGATAAATCCGGGGGCAATTCTTGATTGCGTCTACAATATTTCCATGAAGCGGACCGTTGCCCATAAAGGCTAGATGATGAATAACGTGGGGATCCTGAAAAGCTTTGAGCGCAATCTGGATTCCCCGACTAGTACCAAGTATGCCTAGATAAAGAAAGAGCAAAGCATTTTGGGGCACTTTTAATTTCTCTCTTAGTGGGTAAGAGAAACTCTGATTTTGTGAAATTGAAGGGATATTTCGAACCAGGTTGATAGAAACCTGCGGAAAGCGTTCGGCATACCAACGCTGAATCGACGGACTGACAGTGATCATGGTGTCTACTGCTGGGATCAGCAGACGTTCTATCCACCAGGAAATGCGCTTGCGTAATGAAGGTTTATCATGGTATCCGATCTCTTGTTCGGTTTCCAATTCATGGGCATCGTAAATGACCCTCGTTTTTTTACACAATTTAAATAATACACCGACGGGCAAAGCTGCTAAATCGTGACAATGGACGACAAGGACATTTTCTTTTTTATATCTAAAATAAATTCTTGCCATCCACTCTATGTATTTAAGTGTTTGAAAGAAAATGTCTTTGGGTAATTCCCTAGATTTTAGCCTTACACGCCAAACTTCTCTTTTCTTATCTAAAACCTCCTTTTCCTCTACGCCATTTTCCCATAATGCAGCAATATATATCTTATCAAAAAAATTACACGCTATGCTTTTTGTTTCTTTCAGAATACGGCTGTCGCATTTAAAATTGTTTAGAGCAACGTGTAGGTTTACAGATATGGTCATTTTTTTATCTTAAAATAATGTAAATTAATTATTTGGTTTGATTATACTGTTATTGGTGCCTTTTAAAAAAATCAAACGGTTCTAAAAAACTTTAATGGATTTCCCATATATATCCCTGGTGTTGATATATCCTTTGTTACCACTGATCCCGCACCTATTACCACATTATTGCAAATTCTTACCGGTAAAATTGTAGAATTAGTGCCAATAGAAACATGATTGCCAATATGTGTTTCTTTCCATAGTTCCTTTTTCCCTCCGGCAGGGCCGCCAATAGAAAAAGGATCATTGATAAACATCACACCATGTGAAACAAAACAGTCATCGCCTATGGTTACCAGTTCGCACACAAAAGCATGAGATTGAATTTTTGTCCTATTGCCAATGATCACCCCTTTTTGAATTTCAACAAAAGGGCCAATAAAACAATCATCACCTATCGTGCAGTCGTATAAATTGACAGGTTCCACAACCTTTACATTGCTCCCGAAATTAACGTCACGGATTTGAGCTTGATAAATTGTCGGCTTGTTCATGTAGCTAATATTTCAACCACCTTTCTCGCGTGTTCAATCCCTGTCAGACAGTCTATCCCTTTCTCGATGCAATCAAAGAAATGATTAATCTCAACTTTTAATGGTTCTTGAAAGTCTATCTTTGGTAACAAAACATCGCCGGTGCGTAAGCTGAATGCTGGATAGGATTGACCATCGTAATCCATTTTTTCTCCAAGTACCGCTTTTTGGTCAATTCCCTTATCGTATATAGCGATCTTATTTTCTGATATATCATCATATACAACCATTTTCTTTGAGCCGACAACAGTCATACATCTAATTTTTCCAGGATCAAGCCAGCTTACATGAATATTTGCCATGACTTTATTGGGATAAATAATATTCATAAAAACAACATCAGATACGCCATTTTGAATATAATCAACGCCTCTTTTAATGACCGAAACAGGCGTTGGATCTCCCAACCAGTATTGTATAATACTGATGTCGTGTGGCGCTAGATTCCATAAGGCATCTACATCCGATCTGATACGCCCTAAATTCAGCCTCTGGCTGTATATATAGCGAACCTCGCCAAGCACCTCTGTATCAATGAGCTTTTTTACATATCTGACGGCTGCATTATAAAGAAATGTGTGACCCACCATAGCAACAAGTTTGTTATTATAAGCGATTTTACCTATGTCTTCGACTTCTGCAATACTTCTGGCCAACGGTTTTTCGACAAGTATATGTTTCCCTGAAATTAATGCCTTTATTGCAAGATCATAATGGGTAAATACGGGTGTAGAAATTATGATGCCATCAATATCACGATCCTCAAAAACTGCCGAGACATCATTTACAACTTCAATGGCTGGATATAAATTTTTTACATAATCACGCCTCTCCTTCGATAGCTCAACAACTTTCTTAACTTGGCAACGCTTGTTGGAAATCATATTTCTTAATAAATTTGGTCCCCAATAACCAACGCCGATTTGGGCAATTTTGAGCATAGACAGTCTCCTTAGATTTGCTTGATAGCATTAATAAGTTGTGTGCAGATATATTTTATCTGTGTTGCTTCCAATTCGGGGAAAATGGGCAGGCTTAATATTTCATTCGAATATTTTGATGCAATCGGAAAATCAGTCTGCGATTTTTTGAGATACTTATATGCTTGCAGATTTGGTAATGCGATGGGATAGTGAATGCCTGTCGCTATGCCTGCATCTGTCAATGCAGCTTGAATTTTATCCCGTGATGGCACACGAACGACGTATAAATGGTAAACATGCCTAGTTGCTGCTTGTACAGACGGTGTTATGATGTCAGAATCATTCAAATAGCTATTATACAGATTAGCCGCCTTTCTCCTGGCTTCCGTCCATTCGTTGAGGTATTTTAATTTGACACCCAATATTGCGGCCTGGATGCCATCCAGACGGCTGTTGATCCCTTCAAAATCGTGATCATATTTTTTGATCCGGCCATGATTGGCAATCATTCTACACTTAATAGCCAAATCATTGTCATTTGTTACAATCGCGCCCGCATCACCATAGGCACCTAAATTCTTGCCTGGGAAAAAACTGAAACAGGCTGCATGTCCAAAGGTGCCAACTCGACGACCGGAAATTTCTGCCCCATGCGCCTGCGCAGCATCTTCTACAATGTAAAGATTGTTTTCCTCTGCAATTTTTATAATCGACAACATGTCGGCAGGTTGTCCATAAAGATGCACGGGCACAATAGCTTTTGTGCGTGGCGATATGGCTTCTTGGATTTTGTTTGTGTTTATATTATAGGTTGCGGGATCACAATCGACAAATACGGGACGGGCACCTGTCATCGTAATCGCTTCCGATGTTGCGATAAACGAATTCGCAACGGTGATCACTTCGTCGCCAACCCCAACACCTAAAGCCCGCAAGGCTACATATAAAGCATCTGTCCCATTGCCAACGCCAACGCAATGGGATGCGCGGCAGAATTTGGCAAATGCTTCTTCAAATATCTGTGCGTACTTACCCCCTATAAATGCCGTATCGCGGATCACATTTTGGATAGCTTCATCAATTTCAGTTTTAATTGCCGCATATTGTTTTTTTAAATCTACAAATGGAATCTTCATATCGTTACCTTTCTGAGTTTATAAAAATTTGGTTTTGTTTTGATCGAATGTTACTGTGCATATCATTTTTCATGTCATATTCCCGATTGACATGGACAGTACATTTTTGTCTTTGAGATGGGTAAGAACACTAAGGCAGAGAACAATGTTAAAATTCACGGAAATGATCATCTTTTTCATTTTAAAATAATATTAATTATTTAATGCGTGATTTGATAGTAAGGGCAAATGTTTCCATCCATTCGCCAAAATTAATCATACGCCAAACCACAGAATTGAAAGGTTTACAACCAATGATCATTTCATCAATCGTTTTAATTGACTTTTGCGACAGGATTCCTTGACTTAAATCAACAGCCCTTTGTAGTTTTGAACGAAATATATCGGGGGCCTGTTCCTTGATCCATGCTTCTTCTGGTGTTACAAATCCCAATTTGTCCATACGATCACGAATTCGGTCAGGGAGCACCCCATTCATACCTTCACGCAGAATGCGCTTGGTGACTCCATTAGATAGCTTGAATTCATCGGGCAAGCCCAACACAAACTCAACCAATCGATAATCGAGAAACGGCACGCGCGATTCAACTGCGTGGGCCATAGAATCACGATCTTCCCAGTGCAATAGCATCGGAATGTTTGTCGCAGTCAGCGAGTCGTAAGATAATGATTGCATGGAATAGCCAAGATTAACAGTATGATAGCCAGCATCAGCCCCCAGGACGCCTAAATTCAACCATGTTGGCATCTCATCATTTTTCCCTAGCATTTTTTTTAAGGTGTTTTTAATTGATTGTGATAAGAGCGCACTTGCTGTATTTGTCAAACAATGCATTTCTGAATAGCCATGAATGCTTTTAGTGTTCTGGATTTCCTGCCACAACCTTACTAAATGGCATTTACGAAACAAATCAGCAAACCTTGCACCGAAATAGCTATGATAGCCCGCAAGTTGCTCATCCGCCCCTTGTCCATCTAACATAACTTTAACGCCATTCTGTGCGGCTAGGCGAAAAACATTCCACTGTGCGTAAATGCTGGTGGAAAGAAAAGGTTCGTCTTGCTGCCATGTGATTGTGTGTAATTCCTTGAAAAGATTTTCCACGGATGGATAAACATAATAGGCATCGACTCCCGTGACTTTGACTACTTCATCAATCCAGTCCCTCTCGTCAAATTGCTTGAGATCCGCACATGCAGAGAAGGTCTTTTGTAAAGCCTTTGCATCTTGGTCGTGCAAAAGCCGATTCATCAGGCAGACGATGGAGGAGGAATCTAGTCCACCTGACAGGCAAGAGCCAACGGGTACATCTGCCCGTAACCGCAAGCGAACTGAATCATTCAAGCGCTTTCTGAACTCAATGGCGGCGTCAGAAAAACTACCGGAGAAAACACTGGGCTTCAAAGTGTACCATTTCTCAACGGTCAAACGGCCGGTCGCGTCAGCATGCATTGTGCCCATCTGCAATCGCATAGAATGTCCTGGCCGAATCTGATACACGCCTGCGAACAACGTTTCGTCGGTATGATCCGTCAGACCCCAGACCAGATAATCATAGGCACGTTGTGGGTTAACCCGTGCAATCCATCCAGGAAAGGTGGTGAACTGCTTGATCTCGGAGGCAAAACAGAAGACGCCATCGGCCGCGACCCAGTAATAGAGAGGCTTCACTCCAAACCGATCACGCGCAAGAAAAACCTCATGTCGCTGTGTGTCATAAATAGCAAAAGCCCACATGCCGTTAAAGCGATGGAGACAATCCGCGCCCCATTGGGCATAGGCGGCTAAAATAACTTCAGTGTCGGACTGCGATAAAAAGCTATGTCCTAGGGTTTGAAGCTCAGCTTTAAGTTCGGCGTAATTATAAATTTCCCCATTGTAGGTAATCCAGAATCTCCCGTTCTGATAACACATCGGCTGATGTCCGAGAGGTGAGAGATCGATAATAGACAGGCGTCGATGTCCTAAAGCTACTTGAACTGGCATATCGACAATTTGTTCGCGTCGATTTCTTGGTGCATAAGGCACCTTTGCCATCCAAGATTGTTCAGGTGTATCGGGTCCACCTGCAACAATCGGCTCTGATAAAGAATTCCTGAACAACACAAATCCCTCATCATCCGGTCCGCGATGGCGAATTATATCAGTCATTCGCCAAATAGACGATGCATGTTGGTGTTGCTTAGAAATAAAACCGGATATTCCGCACATATTTAATTTCTTATGATAGAATTCCCAAAATCATGCTGTTGAATTTGTGGTTATGAGCGAGCTTTAAGGTTCATAACATTGATTTAATTTTAGAAATTTGGAGAATATATTTTAAGCATAAAGAAGTAACCATGGGCCACAATGGAGTGTTGCTTCATTTCAAGCGAGAATAAATCTCCAGTAGTTTTTTTTCCATTAATCCCCAGTTATATTTTTCATATACCGCTTTTCTCCCGTTTTCTCCCATTTTTTTTGCTTCATCTGGATGAGTTAAAATATAATTAACGGCTTTGACGGTCTCTTCGATATTATATGGTGGTACCAATAATCCACATTTCGCATCATCGATAAACTTCTTGATTGGTGGTAAATCGGTTCCAACATAAGGCAATTCTGAAACCGCATATTCATATTGCTTAGTCGGAATATTCTTACAATACTTTTTTATGGGGTTATATAGTAATAGTCCAAGACTAGCCGTTTTAAGATACGCCGCCACGTCATGATGTGGAATATTTCCGATGCATTTGACACAACCTTCAAGATTGTTTGATTGTATGTAGTTATCAATTTTCTCTTTAAGATTAAATGATATATCCCCGATGAGCAACAATCGCAAATCTTTATATTGCTTTACCAGTTCAACAGCAATGGCCAACATTGCCCAGATACCATTTAATTCAGAAATGAGACCGGCATAGATTAATGTATCCTTTGTTCTATGGGTTTCCCGCGCAGCATTGGGGTGCTCTTCCCACAGAGATGTCAATGGATAGTTAAATAAAGTAACCACTTTTTTATTAAACTTTCGATACAGTTGTCTTATCTCATCGTCAGCACAAATGATATAATCAGCCATCCAACAAAAAAGTGGCTCAAAAACATAGCATGTAAACATATAATAATATTTATAAAATCGTCCCGCGTTTTCAATATCGTCAGGATAATATTCATGAACATCATGAATAAGTTTTTTCCCTTTTAGTATTTTAAGCGCTATGCCAACCATGAAACTTTGTGGCTCATGGCAGTGGTATATGTCGGCGTTAATTTTAAGTGCCTCACGAAAAAGCATGTAAAGTTTGATAAACCATAAAATGTATATATTCTTATGAATGGCTTTAATGTATCTAACGTTTATATTTTCGTATAATGTTTCTTGCCTTTTACCATCATATAACGATAAAATTGAAACAGAATATCCATATTTGGCCAATGATTTAGCTTCTCTATGATAAATTCTACCATCGTATGGATTATGACCAAAAGCAAGCATGCAAATTTTCATTGTGTGACTTTCAAAAAAAGCAGGATTATTATCCCGCCATGTTAATAAAATATTTATACTTTCCCGCCTTAGTTGTACTAATATTATCGACAAAATTAATTCTAATCTCGACACTGTCACTAAGGTGATGCTTTAGGATTTTTATTAATCTAGCATCTTCGCCATTCTGGAAGTGTTTTCCTTTTATCAGTTTAATTACAAGCAAATTATCTGTATATTTTACTAATTGATAGTTATCAAAGCAAAAATCTTTAAATATAAGAGTTAAGGCGGGAGTAGATATGTATCGGGTGCCAAATTTTAAAATATCACCGCTTCTTCCCTGAACGGCGCCTATCAAAGGTAGGTTACGCCCGCATGGACATTTTGCATCTGTTAAAGCTGCTATGTCACCATTTTTATAACGTATGAATGGCATACTCAGGTTGTAGAGATCTGTTAAAGTAACATCCCCAGATACGCCGCTGTGCAATGGATTGCCGTCTTTTGTAATTTCAACTATTGCTCGTTCAGATGAATAATGAAAGCCTTCATGTTTTTCACACTCATAGGAAAGCAACCCTCCATCATTACAACCATATTCATTAAATACACTACACCTGAAAACCTCTTCGATTTTCACTTTATGGTGTGGCAATAGCATCTCAGCGGTTGTTATAACTGATTTTGGAGTGTGTCTTAATTTAACATTATTTTCTATAAAAGTTGACAATATATAAAGTGCACTGGGGTAGCCTCGAATTAGGTCAGGTTTAAAGCTGTTGATAATTTTCACAAATTCGTCCATTTTGTAATCATCCATTTTGATAGCAGGCAGGGGCTTAATTCTATTTATAAACTGGCTTATCCTGTCTCTGAAGGTGTTTGTTGTATCTGACATGATTGAAGAACCGCCAAGATTGATGAGCTTATTACCGTAATGGTAACCGGCAAATCCCATTCCGCGATAACTATCTGCATCTCTCATTTCAGCGTAATTGCCATCTTTACAGTATCTAAACGGTACGCCAGTTGAACCACTGGTTGTACAATATACAGGATGATATTGATTGCAATTTACCGCACAAAACTCATCAAAATTATCTCTGATTATCTCTTTATTAACAGGTGGAATTAGATACATATTATCTATGGAGATATCTTTTACATCGATTTTTTCTTTCTTAAATAACTGCTTATAATAAGGCACATTTTCAACGGCATGTTTTACAATCATTTTCAATCTAATGTTTTGCAATTCTCGAAGTTGTTCGCTTTCCCACCATTGGCTTTTCTCCAAATATTTTAAGTGTTTATAAACATTGCTTTTATACCTTATAGAACGATACAATAAAATAGATTTTCCTATTGTTGATGCATACATGGTTATTTTCAATCAACTTTCTTTATTTTTTTGACAAAAGGAAAGTGCTGTTTAATTATTTCAGCAATCATACCCCTATATAAAGAATAATATTTAGATGATAATTGCTTGAGAAAATACTTTTTTGGACAATGCCTCCATAAAAATGTCACTTGCAGTTTGATGTTCATAGGTGATCTTGTTGAAACGAGGGCATCATATAACATTCTAAAAGGCATTTTATTTTGCGGTGAAAAAATTCCCGTTGCTTCTAATTTCTTCCAAATTACAGCTTTTGGTTCGAGGATGATTCTGTAACCAGCTTTTTTTGCTCTTAAGGTAAAATCTATATCGGCTCCATATTGCGGAAAAGTATTGTCATCTATAAAGCCTATTTTTTTAAAAAATCTTATGTTCACGAATGTCCCTGCGCCAGGTATCCACTCGATGTCTCTTCTCTGATCGTATTGCCCCTTATCGATTTCACCTTCTCCGATTCTGTAGATTCCTCTGTTTTTCCAATCCACGTAGCCGCCGGCAAAAACTATATTATCAGGTAAATAGTAATCACGAACTTTTGCTGCGACAATAGAATTTGAGTTCTCCTGTGCGCAACAGCTCAAATGTGTGAGTATATCTTTGTCCACTTCATCGTCGTTATTTAAAAACAAAACATAGTCAAATCCATATTCTGTTGCTTTCATGACGCCGATGTTTGTGGCTTTAGACCACCACAAATTTCCATCCCCCTTAATCATGATGACATAAGGATAAATCTCAGTTATTGTTTCCCATGTCATATCCGTTGAGCCATCATCAATAATAATAATGCTATAATGGGGATATTTGATCTTTTTTAATGATTCTAAACATTGGATTGTATATCCTATTCTATTAAAAACAGGTATGATGATTGCAATTTTGGGCATATGTTTATTTTCTTTATACATTTGATTGTTCGTATGATATTTCTAGTAAACCAGAACTAATAATACCCCATATACCCCATAGAATACCAAGACAAAAGAATGTGAGAGTTAACCAACCGCCGGACATGCAACTCATGAATACCAAACTAAGCACACCGGAAGAGATGATAACAATAAATTGTTCAGACATTAATTGTGATGGCCTTAAAGAATTGTTTAGTATTGAAAGCCTAAAAATAGCTTTCAAATATCGGATAACAATGCGAAGAATAACGAATACAAAAAAAATAAATCCAAAAATACCATATCTCAACCAAGGGTTCAAAATGGCGATATGCAAGATTGTCGAGTATCGCCCATATGTTAATTCGCTACCTCCGCCACCGAAACCTAGCCCGAACAAATGTCCTTCTATTGGTAATGCGTTTAAAACGGCTTCTGCTTCGTCCATTCTCGGATCGTAAATAAAAAATTGATTTCCTGTCAAATCCGACACACGGTCAAAAAATGCAGCAATTCCAAGATAATTAAAATTATCTATAGATCCTGCAACGCTACTAAAAATGGAAAACGACGGAAACGTTATAATAATTAAAGTTATAATGAAAAGAAGAAGTAATATCTTACTCGCATTTTGTGATTTATGCTTGGCAAGGTAAAGTGAAGTAACGTTGCTGAAGGCAAGGGAAATTGATAAAAGCAAACCAAAAACTAAAGACCTTGTTTGCATAATAGCCATACTAATATAAATTAAATATATGAATAGACATAATAATGAGATGAAAATAATGAAGTTAAGATTTGTAATGCTAATAAATCTTTTATTTCCATTAATGAAATAAAGCATTGTTAATGCTGGCGCTAACATAGTTATTACTATGTATGTAGGTCCAAATGCCTGCCCAATTGCGTATCTGAAACCAAAATATATAGCGTTTTCTGCCTCAGCAGATTCTAATGCTAATGTTTTGATACATAGTAGCATTGATAAAATAATAAGTATTGTAAATATACATACCCATACTTTTATATCACGTGGGGTCAGGATGATCAGGCAAAGACCGACGAACATGGCAATAAAACATTCTACGTCCAATCGCCAAAGATCACCCCCTAATAAATATCCTAATACAAATCCATATATGAATATTATTAAAATGAATTTTAACCACGGCGTAGAAAAGAAAACCTTTATTCTATTAGGATTAATCCCTACTAAAAAAATAGGTAAACAAACACCCATCAATAATATTGATAAGTAGAATATATATGGTAAATTAATAAGATCACTATTATTATTCCAGTATAAACAGGTAAGCGAAATAATCCAAATTAGGATATACCAATTCCCAATAGGTTTATAGTGTGATTTATTAATATCTTCAGAGGTCATTTAGATATCAATAATGCCTTTTGTATTAATAGAATTATTTGTAAAAGACGCTAATAGTCGATTGTATACGATGATCTGGTTCGTAAAGTGTCCTATGATTTTGTGGTATTTACCAATTTATCTTTTTGATAAATCTTGCCGGGTTACCAGCCCATATTTCATTATCAGGTACATTTTTTGTAACAACACTACCCGCGCCAATTACAGAATTTTCTCCTATAACAACGCCTTTCAATATTATTGAGAAACCACCAATCCATGCATTTTTCTTTATTGTTATGGGTTTGGTTTTAATTTCACTTAATGTTTCGTTTTTTGTTCGACGAATGTCAGGGTTAATTGAATGAAAGTCAGTATCAAATATTTTACACCCTCCACCAATTGATACGTTATCTTCAATTGTAATATTATTTGCACAATAGATAAGCGAATTTGAGATACCCACATGATTCTTAATATCAAGGAGAGCATTATTTAAGCAAAAGATATGTGTCCTATTGAATCCGTCCACCGGATTATACCGTCCTCCGGAATTTATTAATAGTTCATTCCCTATCGTAATCTCACCATTATTAGAAATAATTATTCGACCATATATCTTCCATTGCCCCGTTATTTTAACTCTGTTTTTATAAATAGTAACATGATTACAGATCAGGTTATTAAACATGGTCAATCTGTTATAAGAGGAAATTATCCTGTTAATTAATAACTTTAAAATCTTAATTATTAGCTTGGACATTTCTGCAACGCGTAATAAATTGTTTGGTATTCATAGTTTTTGTGCAAAGCATCAAAATAGCAAATGGGTTATTCTTTGCAATAGTATATTATTAAAAAATGACGACTTATTTATTTTATCTGTTTGGCTTTGACGCCACAACAATCTCACCATTCCAATCTCTTTCTGCTGACGTATGTGCTGTTAAACCAAATTTCTTGATAATCGATAACTTCCAATCTCTAACCTCAAGCCAGGAACCGATCTCTCTGGCTTGATATCCGAAGCCTAGTGTTGTTTGATCCGCAAACTCAATAACGAGAAGTGCCTGAGGATTATATTCAAGTGTTTCTTTCATTCCCCTTAGTGCAGATAGCTCGCCGCCTTCAATATCGATCTTTATCAGGTCTACTTTTTTAATTTGATTTGCACTTAGATAACTATCCAACGTCATGCATGGCACAATTGTATTTTTAAAAGTAACAGATAATGCACTTGGATGAGATATCTTTCCCGCAGAATTATAAACATCATAGTCAAGGGGTCCCTCATGAAACTCTAATGTTCCATTATGGTCTGATAGCGCAACTTGCTCACTCATGACGTTTGTTAATCCATTCAACTGAACATTTCTACATAATGCAGCAAATGATCGCTGCGTTGGCTCAAATGATACAACGCGCCCTGTTTTCCCAACTCTTTTTGCCATTAGCATACTCAAGTAGCCCACGTTGGCGCCAGCGTCTACACAGATCATGCCTGGTCGGAGAATTCTTTTGAGGTAACGTACTAAATCTGGCTCGTAGCACCTATTGACAAAAACTCGCGAGGGAAGAAAGCTGTCTGGATCAATCACTATACGACAATCAATTTGATTTATATATGAAATGAACGTCCGTTTTTCAGCCTTTGCTATTACAAGCTGCCTTTGCCGCCGCTGACGTAAAGGTTTATCAATAACATATTTTACCTTTATTGCTTTTTCATAGATCCGGAAAATTATTCTTTTGAGATTATTCATCTAACTGCCATCGCTCCTTTTAATCGTCTTAGCGGAATTGCAATTGCGCGCATAAGCGTCTGCCATCGGTCGTAAGAGGGGAATGCTGAACATTCAACCAACCAGACAATAGCAAGCCCCAACAAAGCTGAACCACAAAAGATTGGTATAGAAATCAACGAATAAAACGGTATAAATTGTTTTACTAAAAAGTATGTTATGATCATTGTAAGGATCATGATCGATGGGGTAATATATGCCCGATACCAGTTCCAAATACTGTTATGAGAGTTGGCCAATCGACTTACCCATAGCGTGTGCAATAAGACCACCGGACAAATCCATAACTGTGCGATACTTGCTCCAATATATCCATAAAGCGGAATGAGTGTGATTGCCGTTAAAATAACAAGGCATCCGTTAACAATCTGGGCAGTAGTATTCGGTGCACCTTTTCCGATACCCCAACTGGTGTAATAAGGTACAATCATTTGTGCGTGTGAAAAACCTTGTATGCATGCTAAAAACAATGGTATTTTCGATAAACGCGCAAAATCAGGATTTACCAATATCGCCAAAATTGAAGGACCCGCGATTGCGATTCCCGCGTATATGATACCACTTACAAGTGCAACGAACCACCGCATTCGATCTTCATATTGTGCTATTTGAGTGGTTGCATGCTTGCCGAAACTCGCTACCATTGGAAAAAGAAACCGTGCTTGACTCGCCAGCGCGGAGTGTGCTTGTGTATATAGACTTTGAGGAATTGTATAGTATGGCATTGCCGCACTACCCAGGAAAGATGTCAAGATTAGCCGATCAGCGTTCGTAAATAAAAAACCACCCAAACTTGCTAAATACGACCACCCACCGAAGCCAATCATTGGTTTTATCTCTTGCCAACACCATGTTGGCCAAGGAAATTTCTTTAATATTCGTGTAACGAAAACTGCGTCTGTCAAAATGCGTATACTGCTTAAGACAAATCCCACACATGCGATTGCTGTCATTGAAGGTATAAATATCAGGACAGTAATTCCAAGCATGCCGGATAAAAACCCATAGGTTGCATTAATTGATGTGCTGATGTCGTATCTCTGTAAAGCTTCGTACGAAGTACTAAATGCTCCGCTAAGCTGTCCGAAAAAAAAAGTCATAACCACAAAACAAGTCGCCCCGAATGCATCGGTTTGGTAAATTACATCCAACCTTGACCATCTAAAAATATAGGGAAAAATCCCTATAATTATCGTCCCAAAAACAAGACCAATGATGCCATTCATTAGCAAAACGGAGCCAACGATCTTTCTGGCTATATGCCATTCTTTTTGCACATGTAATTCTGCCACGCGACGAATTGCAGGAGTACCTAAACCAAAACCACCTATCAGCGCATTTAAGGCAAGAAGGGCCTGCAAAGTCAAAAAGTATCCTGCACGTGAGTTACCCAAGTAGCGTATCGTTAAACCGCCAAACACAAACGCCAAAACAAAGGTAACCGCTGTTCCTAAAGTAATGAAAATAGAATTCCTAACTGTGCGGTGCAACAGTGATGCTGAAATTTCTTGATCCTTCATTTAATTTTCATTTCCGATTACATCGAGGGCAAGCGGCAAAGGATGCGTCCAACGACAATCAACATTAGGCTTTGACAACGTTGGGCAGCGGTTTGCGATAAACGCCGCGGCTGTCTATAATCAGTTTTGCGTGTTTGGCGATAAGCTTGTAATCAACTGCCGTATGGTCGGTTATTATCAAAAATGCGTCCTTGGCGGCGATTGTTTTGCCGGTAAGAGGTTGAGACTTCAGTGCCGGTGCATCAGGCCATTGCCGCGTGTGCTTCATAGTTGGGACAAACGGGTCGTGATAAGATATATTGGCGCCCATTGCGATAAGCGAGGTGATTATTTTATATGCAGGGCTTTCACGATCATCGCTGATGTCTTTTTTATAGGCAAGGCCTATAATCATCAGCTTGCTTCCCTTAACCGATTTGCCGCGTTTATTGAGCGCCTGCTGTAATCTGTTGACCATGTATTCGGGCATACGGCGGTTGACTTCTCCGGCCAGTTCGATGAATTTTGTTTCTATTCCGCATTCCCGCGCCTTCCACGCAAGGTAAAAGGGATCAAGCGGAATGCAGTGGCCTCCCCAGCCCGGTCCGGGATTAAAGCGCATAAAGCCGAAAGGTTTTGTGGAAGCGGCATCCAGAACATCCCAGATATCTATTCCCATGGGCTCATAGATAACTTTAAGTTCGTTGACCATGGCTATATTTATCGCGCGGAAGATGTTCTCTGTCAGTTTAACAGCCTCCGCCGTCCGCGCGTTTTTGACGCGTATCGTTTTTTGAATTACTTTTTCGTACATGGCCTGCGCCAGATCGCCGCTTGCCTGATCCACTCCGCCCACCACTTTGGGTATGGTGGTGGTTGAATAGTTCTTATTGCCGGGGTCCTCACGCTCGGGCGAAAAGGCCAGATAAAAATCATGTCCGCACACCATGCCCGTTTCTTCCAGCATGTTTTTTACCAGTTCTTCCGTAGTGCCCGGATAGGTGGTGGATTCCAATACGATAAGTTGTCCGGGGCGCAGGCATTTTTTGATCTGTTCGGTGGTCTTGATAATGTAAGACATATCCGGGTCGCGCTGTGCGGTAAGCGGTGTGGGTACGCAGATGATGATGGCGTCCGGTTCATTCAGCCGTGAAAAATCGCTGGTGGCCGAAAGTTTTTTTGATTTGACGGCCTGTTTAATTTTGGTGCCGTCTACGTGCGAAATGTAGCAATCGCCCTTTTCCAGCGCCTTGATTTTTTTGGTGTCAACATCAAACCCGATTACTTTGAAGCTGTTGCCGGTAAAGGCAAGAGCAAGCGGCAGGCCCACATAGCCCAGCCCGATGATGCCGATGGTTGCTTCATCGCTTTGTATTTTTGAAAGGATAGTTTGCTTATGACTTGAGTTTTTCATTTTTTTGTACCTCGTTTGATAGTGGATTACGGCGTTCATCTGAATGGGTGTTTGTTCTTATTTGCATAAGAATGATATAATTAGGTAAATGATAATTATAATAATAATTACTGCAATGATCTGTAAAAATATATATTCTTTTGCGTAGCATCTGGTGAATGATGCTTTTGTTTTGATTATGCCTCGCCAGTCACAATCAATGCAGCGATAATACTTGCGGAAGAAAAGTTTCAGAATACGTTCGCTCAGGTTTCTTGTATGGCTGCGGCGGATATTAACAGAACTGCAACGGAGGCATTGTTTCATAAGCAAAAACCTCCTGTATTCTGGATTCTAAGTTCAATGTTTAATGATTAATATAATACCTCAAGTAAAAAGTGAATCTCCACCTCCGTTACTTCGTGACATACTCTCCGGCGGAGGATAGAAAAGATTTAATATTATTGTGCTGGTAAAAAGTGAATGGTGAATTGAAAAAATCGTTCTAAGTTCTATGTCATTTCGGAGCGAAGCGAGAAATCTTAATTATCATAAGAATATACAAGATATCTCCCGTTGGTCGATATGACAAGGTTTCACCAATACATTTAGAGCAATCAACATGCTCGCTTCAACAGAAAAAACATTACCAGCAATTTCAGGCGGCTTTTTTTGTTTTTCCGGTACCGGCATGTAGCTTAAGCCCAAGAGCGCTTATAACTTTTAAAACCGTGGAAAATTCCGGATTTCCTTCCGGCGATAATGCCTTGTATAAACTCTCCCGCCCAAGACCGGTCTTTTTTGCTATCTGTGTCATTCCCTTAGCTCTGGTAATATCACCAAGTGCCGCTGCTACTAAAGCGGGATCGTTTTCCTCGAGTGCGGCCTCTAAATAGGCAACAATGTCTTCTTGTGTTTCAAGGTATTCAGCGGCATCCCATATTTTTGTTGTTTCTTTCTTCATCTTCACACCTCGATTTCAAGTGCAAGCTTTTTTGCCTTTTGAATATCGCTTGCTTGTGTTTTTTTATCTCCGCCGGCAAGAAGAATGATAAATTGGTTGCTTCTTTGTGTGAAATATACACGGTATCCGGGACCATAATCTATTCTCAATTCAGAAATTCCATCACCAACTGGCTTTACATCTCCCAGGTTACCCAGTGAGACACGTCTAATCCGAATGGCAATTCTTGCACGGGCTCGTATATCTTTAAGTTTTTCAAACCATTTAATGTAGTACTCCGTTTGACGGATTTCTATCATAGCTTAAATGTATCCTATAAGATACTATATGTCAAGAAGCATTTTGTGTTCAAGGTTCAACAAACACAAGTGAAATGTGAAGGATGAAACGTGATCTTTCGGTAAACCCGCTTAAAATCTTGATCCCGGGATATCTTAATCACTTTCAAGATCCTTATATAATTCTTTTACAGTGCCGCACTTGGTCATTTTCTTCCTGAAACTGGACATCGCTGATTTTTCCCTCTTGGCAATGGCCTCTCTTTTTGCCTCTATCAATTGCTTCTTGATTACTTCTGCTTCATATTCCTTATCATCAAGGGGCAAGAGGATAAATTCATCAATCAGGTTGTTCACCGTTGCTGTGCTCATTTATTTCGCCTCCTCTTTTCCTTCATATATTATATAAGGTTATCAAAATAGCGTTGAGGACAAGTTTAAACGATGGATGGCTTTGAGCGAATGCGCGTCGGTGCCGTAATGCGTGAATACCCCTCTTTTTTTCAGATCGTTTGCCGTGTGCCTTACTTCCGGCCCGTAATAGTCGTTAAAACTTCCCAGGTTGCCCTGAAAGGCACAGCCGATTTCTGTAAGATAGTCTGTCATCGTCAAATACTCTGTTTCTGCATTTCCGGTTTTATGTTCCGCGCCGTTAAATGAAAAACGCGATGATTTTTGTTTTTGATGCGTGACAAAAAGTCTGCATCGTTCGGGATGGGCGATCATCGGGATAAATCCGCCGCGCTTTATCTTAAAACAGGTTTCTTTGACGTATTCAGAGGTTGCGTTGTTGGGAATTTCAATCATTATGTATTGTGTTGCGCCCAGCGGCAGCGGGTCTTGAAGATAACTTTCCATGAATTCATCAAGATAATATTCGCGCCCGGGCAGTATTTCCATCCCGATATGGTCTTTGTTCAGTCTTGCCTGCAGGGTTGATACGGCCGCAAGCACCGCCTGCTTGTCCGCGTCAAAACATCCTTTCATCAGATGCGGCGTGCAATAGATTGTTTTGAAGTCTGCCTCCCGCAGGGCCGCCGCCATGGCCACCGATTCTTCAATGTCCGTCGGTCCGTCGTCAATGCCGGGCAGTATG
>Ga0153915_10000480_pt1 | contig 37069 bp, 33 predicted proteins | sample Opewatmetagenome_2_FD_107003 | JGI IMG/M metagenome (GOLD analysis project Ga0153915, IMG submission 107003) | Freshwater wetland microbial communities from Ohio, USA - Open water 3 Core 3 Depth 3 metaG | ecosystem: Environmental > Aquatic > Freshwater > Wetlands | place: USA: Ohio, Lake Erie... | reverse complement strand
GTAGGGTGCTTAAACTTTACCAGAACCCAGATATCCTCCATGAAATATCATAATATCCTTGCTATTGTTTTAGTGCTTTCCTTCCAATACTTCCCAATGACCACCTTTGGCTGGGCCGACGCGACAGATAATACCTTTTCGTTTAAGCTTATCCAATTGCTTTTCGATAGCCCTGGTCGAAATACCTAACTTTGACGATAGGTCAGAAATTGTAATATCATTGTTATTTAAAAGTTCGTTAATCATTTTCTCCGAACTTTTCTCCGAACTTTTCTCCGAACTTTTCTCCGAACTTTTTACAAAAGGAGCATTAAATTCTGACACCACCGATTTTTCTCTTGTTTGAGAAGAGTAAGCCGTTACCATAAAGCCATCGGAAATATTGGTAAAAGAGGGTTGCGGCAGTCCGGCATCCAAACAATATTCGATAATCCTCTTAATACCTGTACCATATTTCTCAATAATCCCTATGTCTTTAAGAAAATCGGCCATCATTTTATTGCGAGGAGTTGACCGGTATTTATTTGAAATAAGATCGTCGATTGTTATATTGTCAGGTAATCGTCCGGGATTGTAAAATTCTATATGATCGTCAAAAACTTTTACAATAGAGTCGGAAGACGAGCGATAATCGCGGTGCAAAACCATGTTAATAACGATCTCACGAATGGCTTCCATTGGATATTGCCATTTCTGAGTATTTTGAGGTTGCCCGGTAATAATAACTTCAAGGTTAATATGTTTTCTGACAAAATCCAGGATCTGATCTATCTGTGTCAACACATCGCTCTTGCTTCTTGCAGTGTCTTTTATTAGAATTTCTGTCTGAAAACGCCCCAATTCAACAGTACTTAAATAGGAGTCTTCTTTGTGAAACAGTAAAAAAGCGGCATTAGTAATTTTTTCATCACGTAGAAGACCGCATTTGTACAAAAAACTTAATGGATCGTCCTGTGGAGAATTTTGAGTGGTTTTCTTTCTGTCAATGGCATCCTGGATTTTTTCAAACGACAAATCATCGAGTGAATGTTGTAAATCAGGATATGCATCCCAGCTGGTATTGAACGTTTGCAGGTGCATGTTGACAACTTCGGTCGTCGACAACAGGTGGTTGCTGTTTTTTACCCGCTTATAATATTTACCACGGAAAGAAACCGGTTTTATGGGGTATTCCTGCAGCTTAAGTACAACGACTGTTTTCCCGCTCACCTCGATCACTTCTCCATCGGGAATCAATGTTGGCGAGGTTTTGGTTTTAACTTCATTAATCCACTGTACTACTGTTTCCTGCGAGATTTCTACACCCTTGACCGTTCCATCATCCTGCAGGCCAATATACACACTTCCTCCTTTGGCATTGGCAAAAGCGACCAATGTCTCAATGACTTCCGCTTGAAACGATTGTTTGAACTCGACCGTTTCGGATTCGTTGATGGGGAGGGTGAAAGACATATTTATAAAGTCTGCGTCAAGATTATAGGCAAATAAATCAAGGTCAACCGATATACGGTGTCCGTATTGAAGGGAAAGAGCGGCACCCCTAAACGTGTTTCTATAAGTGAGCCTAATTCCTGTAACTCTTTTAAAAGTTCCAGTGTGGAGATTGCAACTGTTTCAAGGTGTAACATCTGAACGCTTCCTTATCGGACAGGGTACCCTATTCCAACACGTGTTGGATGATGAATCGTTTATTTTTTTCATATCCAACGAGCTACTTCAACATCCCAATGACCGCCTTTGCCCAGTCTCAGGCCGATTGCCACTTTTCACGAATATTTTTCCCCCACTGTTTGCCATAGACGATGCCGCATCCAATGACACCACCCATAAACAACCAGACCATCATTATTTTTGCCCGGCTGGGTTTGGAACGTCTGGTAGGAATAGAGACCGGTTCCACGATGGTAAATACCGGTGTATCTTTTTTAACCTGAATTTTGGCCTGTTCCAATTGCTTGGCCAGTTCGAGGTAGACACTATTAGCGATGCTATACTTCGTTTGAAGCCGGGTGTTTGTGACCTGGGGCACCGTGCTGGTAAGGTCTTTGTAACGGTCTGTATTGGCAGCCATGCTATACTGGTAGCCTTCGGCTTCGGCTTTGGCCACGTTGTAGCGTTCCTGAATGAAATCAAGCTCGGCTTTGGATTTTTCGACCTTGAATTGGGTAATGTAATCCTGCAGTAGCTGTTGAGCTTTTTGGGCTATCTCGGCAGCCACCAACGGTTCCGGCATATTGACTGTCAGAGTCAGATAGCCTTCTTTTTTTTCTACCGCCATCGATATTTGTGCATCAAGCATGTTTTTGATGCTGGCTTGCTTCTGAGTTAATTGAATAGGTTTGTTTTTGATATCTCCAGGTAAGGAAAGGTGGTCATGATCCGACTTTTTTCTAAAAGCACCCACTATGACACCGGGCAATCCCAACGTGTATTTTCTCAGGGTTCCGATAACTGTTTTTTTCTTTTTTGTCGTTGTATAGTAATCATACACTGAAATGGCGGTATCGGATTCCTCAAAATGTACAGGTGTATTCATCAGTTGCAGCTTGAGCGGGATGCTGTTCACGATTTTGGGATAGATGAGCGGGGATAAATCGGAGCTTTGCGACATCGAACCCAAATCAAAACCGGCCAAAGAGGCCAGACTGCTTAAACTGGATGATTTGCTACTCGAACTTACCTGTGGTACCATTACGGTAGAAACCGTATAGACTTTGGGCGAAGTAAATGCAACAATTAAACCCATTATAGTACCCACTCCAATGGCTATTAAAACGGTTTTACGTCCGTTCCATAGCATCTTGGCTATGGCAATAATATCTATAGTATCCTCCTCGTCGGATATCGGGGTTCTGGTTGGTTCTTCCATGTTTATTTTATTTCGATGATTTTATCATACATTACTTATTGAAGCGATCTAACCAACAAAATAACGGACAAGGTAGAAGTCAATACCGACAAAGTCTTGCTCACGGTGGTTTCGAAATCGATCTTTTCTTTAGGTTCCAACTCCTTACGCACCTTATCTTGATTCATTTTCATAGTAATGTACGAACCGGGGCGTACGGTGGGATAATACCGAAAGAAGCCCAGGAAACGCTTGGTAGCTACCACCTGGTTGTTGGGATAGGTTACAGTAACGCTGTTGCGGTCGACGTTTTTCTGGAACCCTCCTGCAAAGTTACGGATGTACCAGCTTGCGTTTTTATTGCCTTGGAAAATGATGGTTTTGACATCTGTATCGATGGTATCGGTGGAGTATTGAGCCATACGGGTACCGGTTTCAAGGATACTGACCGTATTTTCCATGCGGTTCACGTTAATGACATCTCCATCAAAAAGTATTGGATTGTAACTCAGGTTGTTGGGATGTTTGACCGCTTTTTTCAACTGAAGACCGATTTCCCCGCGGTTTTTGTAGGTACGAAATAGTTGTCCGCCATAAGGATCGGCATCGTGAAGCAAGCCTCCGGCTTTTTTAAAGACATCGGCCAGGGTCGCATCCTTGTTTTCGAGCACGTACGCACCGGGGTACTTGACCTGGCCATTGAGCTCGACGATTCGGCCCATAGTGAACTCGGGGGTCATGCGCACCACTACCTGATCGTAGGGCTGAAGGGTGAAACGTTTGGGTTCGACCAGTTGATAGGTGCTGTCCACGGCCAGCGTGATAAGTTCCAGCCTGTTTTTTTCGGTGGGAGACAAAATGGTACGGAAAACTTCTACACGATCGAAGGCGGCTCCCACGTTGAAGCCTCCGGCATTGATCAGGAGGTCGCGCAGAGACATGGTCGGGTCGTAGGTGAAGCTCCCAGGATTCTTGACTGCACCGTAAATGCGGAGTTCGCCGACATTGGAATAGGTAGTGTTGTCGTAAATATTAAGTTGATCGCCGGGTTGCAGTTGGACGTCTCCGGATTTCTCCAATTCGATGCGGATGTATTTCATTTCCACAGGATTGAATAGGTTTCGGCGGAAGATATAGGCAACGGGATACACGCTTTCTTTGAGGCCACCGGCGAATTCGATGGCTTGGGCAACAGTGAGACGGTCGTTGAGGGCGAAGGCTTTGGTAAAGGGTTTGCGTACTTGCCCGTTCACGGCAATGGAAGCCACATCGCGGTAGGTGGCTTGGTCCATGATGTGGACGATGTCGCGGCCTTGAAGGGAGAAATCAGGAACTCCGTTTGTCCCCGGGAAAGGCACGGTCAGAAATTCAACGGTCATGTCGGGACGGGTTCGTTCCACAAAGAGAAGGTCAGTTTTGGCCTGGTAGTTGGGTTTGGCATTGGCCAGCAAGGTGACGAGTGTCGGATTACTCTTAATGTCAAAACGTCCGGGGTAGTAAACGCTTCCTTCGATATCCACGTAGGTATCGAGCGGTTTATTGATAGACTTGATGCGGACGATATCACCGTCGATAAGAGTTACGTTGGTTTTGCCGGAGGTAATGTCGGCCAGGTTCCATTCGTAAAGTTTTTCTTCGCTGTTGACGAAACGTTGGATCTGGACAAATTCAGGATAGGCGTTCATGGTGAGACCGCCGGAATAGTTGATAAGGTCCGTGAGGGTTTCATTGTCGAGCATTTCGTAGCGCATGGGGCGTTTCACGGCACCTTCAATGCTGACGAGCTTCTTTACGACTGGTACGAAAATGATGTCATTATTTTGCAGGTCCAGACTGAATTGAGCGGACGGGTCGTTCATAAAGTCATAGAGGTCGATGTTTTTACGGTTGTTGCCCCGGATGAGCTGGATGTTGCGGACAGATCCAAAATCGGTAGGACCACCCGCTGCACTCAGGGCATTGAGGGCGGAGTTGAGGGCGGAGAGAGTGAATCCACCAGTGATGGCTGTTTCGCCAAACACGTTGACGAGCACCGTGCGGGCGGTTACGATGGTAACGGCGAGTTGGTCGGTACGGAACAAGTAGGAATTGGACAGCGATTCCTTGATGACCCGGCGGGCCTGAGCCAGGGTGAGTCCTTTCAGGAAGATGCGGGCCGAACCAGTAGGCTGAATGGAACCATCAGCGGTTATACGTTGCTGGATGTCGGTTTGGGAGGCACCAAAAATGGTGATGTGTATTTCATCGCCTTCACCCAACACGTAGGTATCCGGAGCCTGTGCACCGTCGGTCTTGCGGAAGACATCGAGGGAATGATCGGTAAAAATGGAATGTCCATAGATGTCACTGGTTTTTTTGGCAGCGAATGCTTGAGCTACTCGTACGGAGCTTTCGGCAGCAGCCTCTTCAGGGGTGGTCTCAGCAAGCACTTTCGTGGTCGCATCTGTACCAGTTGTTGTTGCCTCCACGGAAGTGGCGGTTTCACCCATATTGATGGTAATGGGTTGAGCCTTTGTGGTTTGTCTGGCCTTCTTTTCCGCTTCCAGTTCATCGAGGACTGCAGTGACCTGTGGCTGCAAGGTCGCGTATTCAGCAGGGGAAGCGTTGTCAATGTTGATGCCTTTCTGAGTGAGGCGGGCACGGACTTCGGCTTCGGTTAACCCACGTTTCTGGAGTTCGCCCTGAGCCATCTGCATGATAGCAGGCGAGACGGTCTGGGCATGTAGAGACAAAGCCGGCATGACAAAAAGGGTGGTGCCCAGAAGTAGGGTTACCAGAAGTTTCTTACGGTTTGTGAACGATTTCATGCAAGGGGTATGTTTGATGATTATTATCTATGTATGAACGGAATAATGACTGTTTAATTGCATGCGTTTGTCAAGTCTGTGTATCAGCACCGTTAGTCCAGGCAAGTAGAGAACGGGTCTTGTCGGGAAGGAAAGCGTCAAGTTCTTGAGGAGTAACAGTGAGATAGCGAATCTTGAAGGATACATTTTCCTCAGCTTTGTGAACCAGGTGGCTGAGGAAATCCTGATCGAAAGTGTTGCCGACAAGCAGGAGATCAATAACCTTGCCGGGTTTCCCTTGTGCAAAGTCATTGATAATGAATGCTTTCTGTAAATCACCTACTCGTTTCACCACGTCCTCGATGATTTGGTCGATACCGACATACTTCATCAATAAACGGTGTATGTCACTGAAGTAGGGGTGTTTGGTGTTGGCCTTATACACTTTCTTGTTCTGTACCAGCTCGGATTCGAGCAGGTGCGCATCTTCGAAACGGTTGAGTTCCATTCGGATACCATTGGTGGATTCACCGAACTCGCAGGCCAGGTTACGCAGGTAAGCAGTAGTGTCGCTGTTGATAAAAAATTTCATCAGCAATTTCAGGCGAGTTTTCGAAGTAATCAGACTATCAAGCATTCGTGTTGTATGTATTTCTGTACGGACAAAGTTTTCCGGATATTGCCGGTGCCTGGTGTATCGACGGGGATAAAACGTCCTGCTACTGCACGAAAAAGCTCGTCACTCACAAGTATAACGTGCGACGAACAAATATTGAGCAGTTTATTTGCTCAACATCGTGCAAAAATAAATCAGAAAATAAAGATATGCAACTTTTCAAGGTTACAATGTGACAAATGAACAGTTAAACGAAATGTTAAAAGCCGTTTTTCTATGATTTTCCAGCCAAATTGTTCAAACGATACTGTATATGACGTACCATCTCTTTTTCCGCTTCCTGACCGGTCTTATAAAAAGCTATATTACTGGGAACTTCGTTGACGGGTTGTTTTAGCAACACCTGAAAGTCATCAGCTGATTTCAAAAGCGGTACGTTGAAATACGTATTCAGTTCTTTTCCATTGCCCGGCGATTGATCAAGAATGTCGAGAATACCGACGCGTTTGCCATAGTGGAGTACTTCGGTCGCGATGCCACTGGTATGAGCAAGCAGGATATCGACGATGTTTAAAAAATCCAGATACGGTATTTCTTTTGGCAATACAGTAAGATTAAAAGCTGTCTCCACCCAGGCATAATCAGATGAAGGATATGAAGGATGGATTTTAACCAAAAAATTATCCTGTTGTGTTCCATATTGCTGACTGATTGCCTGAAACAGACTGACAAGTTTCAGGTCGTTTATCTTGTCCGGTTGACTGAGAGCAAGGACAATGGTTTTGCCAGATTTCAGGTGAAGCGATTGCAATACTTCACTTCGTACTTTTTCAGAGAGAATCAGACTTTCAACGATGGGGGTCCCGACAATTCGTATGCGCTGGTTGGCAACACCGGATGACAGCAGTTGCAGGCGAGCCATCTCACCCCATACCCAGATTTCATCGGCATTAAGCGGTGCATAACCGACAGGGGGGTTAATGACACCGTGCTGAAAATTAAAACCGAAAAGTTTCAAGGCTTCAGCGACAGCAAAGAACAATGAGGAATCGGCTCCTCTGTCATAATCGGCTCCGATAAGCTTCAGTGATGATTGCCTACTTATAAACTGCTTCAGGGAAACACCTTTTTCAAGCTGCCTGATTAAAAAAAACCAAAAAGCTCTTTTTTGCCGGTCAGACAACAATAAAGGTTTTAGTGTGTCTGTAATGAATGAATAATGCCGATATAAAAATACACTGATTTTTATAAGTTCACGCAAACCGGCGTGATAAAACACCCGGCTTGTATCTACATCAGATGCACCTGTCGGTCCGATAATCAAGGCCTTATCTTTATCGGTTACAGCCTGACGAACAACCTTTTCCAGCATATTACTATGCCGGTGATTACCCGACTTATAATAGATCAATGAGACCTTGTGATCTTTCAGGTAGTTAGCTTTGCCGATTGTTTTAGCAAGGTACAGACAAAGTTCACAGAAATGTGCAAACGGACGCTGGTCGAAATAGCCATAAAAAGTCCGGTCGAAAAAGAAAGAAAGCGTAACGCCGAGCTCTAATCCTTCGTATTGAAGCCCGTTCAGCGCTGCTTCGGCTTCATGCAGCTGCCTGGCTAATGTTGCTGCATTATCCATTTTTTCTTAGCGTTGATAAAAACAACAGACTCATCACTTGCTGAATGGTAGTACCAATCAATAAGCCTTTTGGAAAGGTCTCCAATTCAAAACCTGTTGTCTGTGCCGTCAGGTAAACAAACAGAGAACCAACGGCAGCACCGGTCAGCAATGAGATAAAATACCAGGTTTGTTTCTTAATAACATTGTAGATGTTGTTTAATGCTCCAAAGGACTGAACAACAGGCACAAACAACATCCATTGAGCTGCTTCTATTCCACCCGTGTATTTGGGGAGCAAAAACGGGATGATCACAGGTAATAAAATGGCACCGGACACAGCAATAACCAGCATTGTCACAAACTGGAAATACAACGGTTTGATATTGGCTTTCAGAATCTCTGACACTGACTTACCTTCCCCCAGCATGATAGACATTCTGGGATAGACGACTTGTCCAAAAGCGGTAGGTACCGCTCCTGCTACCCCTTGTATGATGTTGCTCAGGGCATATAAACCATAATTCAATGCTCCGCCAAAGGCAAAGATCATGTTGTTCATGATGGTGGTCCAAAGATGGTTTACCATTCCGACCAGATAAATAGGGAATCCTGTTTTAAAGAGTTTTATATAATGGCCAAACTGAACTGTGAAGGATAGCCGATACGGTTTATGCTTCATGAGCAGGACATATTCCAGCAGGGCGAGCAGTACGCCACGGGCGATAAGTCCATACATATCAAAAAAATAGACCAGTATAACCGACAGCAGGTTACCGATACCTACATACACATATTGTTTGGATAAGGCATTAAAATCATTATTAGTACGATATAAGGATACCAGAAACTGTTTGTTCATCAGATACAGACCACCTATAACGACGTAGGCCAGGTAAATGATCCCCGTGAGCGTATCCCCGTTCATAAAATGAATCAGGCTGAACACCAAGAAAATCAGTGCAGCCAAGCCACTTAACAAAGACGACAAAACGTAAACAGAAGAGGCCATCTCTCTGGCATAAGCATCGTTGTTTCGTCCTAACTCGTAGGGTAATTCACGATTGAGTCCATTGAGTATACCACCATGACCTAACAAAATATACCCCATGTATACACCAACTCCTGTAAACTGTCCGTACAAAGATGGTTCAATCATGCTGACAACAAGAAAGCCAGCGACAATTCCTAAAAAATTAGAGACAATCTGGGATGATGCAAAGCGAATCAACACTTTTCCAAAATCACCAATATGGAGTTTTCCGGACATGCCTGTAGTAATCAATCAATCATATTCCATGTCAAGGGCATTCCTCTTTTCAAGTCGAAAGCAGCTTTTTTCCCCAATATATCAGGAAGATAGCGTGGATGAAGTCCATCAGCCGGACGTATCGAACGAATGTTTTGGTTGGTCAGGATATCTCCTTTTTGAATATCGGTTACAACAAACAATGATCGTCCATGGACACGGCTTTTTTCGGTTTTTGCCGTAAGATCGTAATTAACTCGGCCCAACGCTTTTTCAACAGTACGAATGTCTTCTGTCATTTGTCTGAATTCAGCCGGTTCCATGGAAAATGCCGAGTCTGGGCCGCCCATAGACCGATCCAGGATAACATGTTTCTCAATGATGCGGGCCCCCAGCGCAACAGCGGCGATGGCTGTCGTTCCACCCATGGTATGGTCACTTAATCCGGCGACTACTCCAAACCGTTTGGCAATATCAGGAATAGTTTTCAGATTGGCTTCCTCAGGTGGTGCTGGATAAGAAGAAGTACATTTGAGGATAGATATCTGGTTGTTACCAACTTTCCGGCAAGCAGCGACGGCTTCTTCAATTTCAGGCAATGTAGCAATGCCGGTCGAAAGAATAACCGGTTTACCCTTGCTGGCTACATATTCAATCAACGGTATGTCGTGTATCTCAAAACTGGCAATTTTATAGGCGGGGACATCCATTTTTTCCAGAAAGTCTACTGCCGTCAAATCAAAAGGACTTGAAAAGAAAATCAGGCCTTCAGCTTCGGCTATACGCTTAAGTTCAGGCTGCCATTCCCAGGGAGTGTATGCCTGTTGATACAGCTTATATAAGGTTGTGCCATCCCACAACGAACCATATTTAATCTGGAAACAAGGATTGTCGCTATCCAGGGTGATGGTATCGGGGGTGTATGTCTGAACCTTTATAGCATCTGCACCCGCCTGTTTGGCAGCCTTAATGGTTTCTACGGCTAAGTCGAATCGTTGGTTGTGGTTGGCAGAAAGTTCGGCAATGATGAACGTTTTCTTGGATTCATCGAAATCGAAGGTGGAAATTTTCATGGTCTGAGACGATTAGTTTATTTGTTTCTTTATCTCAGTCACCAATGCTTCCACCGATTTGTATGTGGGAATGATATCCATGGGAAATTTTACCAAGAAGATTTCTTCCAGCGACATTATCAGTCTGAGGTGTCCCAGTGAATCCCATTCGGGAATGTCTTCTTGTTTCGAAGTGAGTTGTATGGTTTCAGGGGCTACTTCGAAAATGTAGGAAGCTATTTCCTGTATTTTTTCAATAATCTCAATATCAGCCATGTTGAAGTGTTGAAAGGTTTGACAGTAGTGTTTCTTTGGCCAGTACACGTGAGCCTGAAGCTTCAAAACCACATTTCGTATAAAAATCTTTGGCAAGACTGTTTTTCGCTGTGATAATATAGTCTGCCTGAATGGTTTTCAAGGGTGTTTCTTTTGAAAGGCTACCGATGATGCTTTCCAGTATAGATAGTTCGACGTTTCTACCGATGACGCGACAACTCATCAGAAAGGTGTCAATATGGATCGCATCTTTAGAGAGGATGTCAATTATGACAACGGCAATGATACCTTCTTTTCCGAATTTATCTGAATAATCCACGGCATACACACGTTTGGAGGAGTCGTCCATGAATTGCCCGATTTCTCCTTCGGTATAACGTCTGGTGGTCAGATTAAACTGGTTGGTCTTTTGGGTGAGCTGTGAGATCCTGGCAATCTGGCTTTTGTCATTCAGAGAGATGTTCAGCTTTATGTTCAGCGACCTGATGTATTCGTTCAAATCGAGGGTGATCTCAAAAGCTTTGCGTTGGATGTTCCGTTTATACTGGTCGGTCTTAACATTGTCTTCATTGGTCAGTATCACTTTTGGAAAAAAGGGATAGACAACATCGCTGATAAACCATTTGTTCAGCTTTTCAATTTCTTTGGGAAATTCGGGAACCATGACGTCGGGCAGGTTTTGTCTCACCAGTTCACGTTCCACGGGATTGTCGTCTATGAAAACAAAAGAATCCAGGCCGAGTTCCAGTTCTTTGGAGATGCGACGGATGTTATCGGCCTTGTTGTTCCAATTAATTGTTTTTGCCACAAAATCGCTGTCGTGAAGAACCATCATGGGATGTTTTTCAATGACTTCCATGGCATCGGCCTCATTGTTCTTCGAACAGATGGCCAACAGCACACCGATGGATTTTAGATCTTTGATGTGTTGCTGGAAATCACGGTACACTTTTCCGATGCCTTCTTCGGAGAGTTGAATACCTTGCAGATCGTCTTCGCCGATAACACCGCCCCAAAGGGTATTGTCAAGGTCGAGTACCAGCACCTTTCTGGTTTTGCCATGAATGGCATCGACCAGCGATTTCAGGTGCCTGGCCAGCTGAACATAAGCGGTATTGGTGTATTTGATACGGCCCAGGTACCAGAATTTGTCATCCACCAGAGATTCAAGACCATAGTGGGTAACAATGGCAGGAAAATCAAAGTAATGAATATTGGCGTGCTCACGGGCTGTCTTCTCGATTTTCCGGTTGACTGTTTCCTGGATTCTCGGAACGGAGATACCGGAGTTATGGTTCAGGTGCGTCAAGATGGTGAACGGAGACAGAACGATACCTGAAAGGATAATAGTAGTGGCAGGTGTTGACCGGGCATACAACGCTACCTGAGTAAGAAAATCGTTAACCATGCCTTTCTCCCATTTGATGGTGCCATCATCCAGAGAAACGTTGAGCAACTCATCTCCGTCCAGATGGAAGAAGGCGGCTTGGGGAGCCTGGGTATGCAAGGCTGATTGTGGATTGAGCAGTTCGAACATGAACTGGTTGTAACCGGCCATTCGCACCTCGTCGAAGCCAACTTTGTTCAACTGGCTCTTTATGGGATCTATGTTAATATTGCTTAGAACAGTTAGTTTCATCTTCTGCTACTATTTTTGGACTAGCTCGATTAAACCATAGGAAACAAGCAGGAAGGCGACCTGTTTGCCTCCAAACAGGATGGCCGGTTTCAATGGAGAGGCAAGGATGGCACCATTGGCCGTGAGCTTTGATATGTCGGCCACGATGTCATCGGTTTCATAGCACAGGTGATAGCTGGTGGTACCTTGTCGGGTGTACCGTTCTACTGTCTTGCCCGACACCAGCTCCATGCGGAAACCGTCTTCAAGGGTTATCAGGCAAAGTGAGACTTCCTGCAACGGATCAAACACAATATCTGATTGTTCCGTGATGGTATGAATCTTCCTGATTTTCTGAAGTTCTCTTAAGATATCCTTACAGGCTATGCCCACGTGATGAAACGTCATTGTTCCCAGAATTTTTTGGTGATGAGTTCATACGTACGTTGTTGTTTTTCAAACATCATGCTGTTGATGGTCTGAATAGTACAGCCGTTTCTTTCTTCTACGGTAGTGTAACCAAAAAACTGATGCGTCCTGATGACGCTCTTGTTTGTCTGCAGGGATTCACACCAGAGTGATGAGAGATGGAATTTTGTAAAACCAATTTCCAGTACCAGGTATTCCAGTAAAATGCCATAGGCGCTCCCGATGTATTCGGGATTCAGGTAGTAGCCCCAATAAGCTTGGACACCGGTGATGTCGTAGAGATCAAGCACACCTATTTTCCTGTCGTGGTATTGAATCACCCAATAGACCTTGTCATTGGCATCGGTCAGCTTTTCAAGAAAGGCCAGATGATTCTCGTATGAGATGAAATCCTTGGTGAGCATCATGGAACGAACCTGTTCATGATTGCGCCATCCGAGAATTTCATGCTTTTCTGCATCGGTAAGATGCAGAAAATTTCTGAATTGTACCTGACGAAATTCGATGTCTTGTTTGATAAGAGGCATCATTATTCGTGCCATTAATTGCTCTGCAATTCTTTTTGAACCATTTCCATCAATCAGCGATTGCATTTTCAACGATTTTCGTTGACGGATGTTTTTGTTCTTATATTGTACCAAAAGTTTCTTTATGGATGTTTCCAGCTGACGGTCACTCCATGAACCGGCAAAGTCGAAGCAGCCCTCGTCATGCCACGAAAGAGCATGTTCCAACTGGTTGTCAATGACCGACACAGAAATGCCCGGAACGCCACAGCAAGCCAGTTCACACAACGTCTGCCCTGCGGCGGATATGGAGAGATCTGCTTGTTGCATCAGGTTCAGCATCTGTTGGACAGTAGCCTCTCCCGTTACAATGTCCAGTTTGCTTGCTGGATAGACTTCCTGACAGGCTTTTACCAATAAGGGAATGATATTCCGTATGTCATTACCTCCTGTAGTGAGCAGGATATGCCCGATTTCATCGTGAATGGTTTTTTTCGGTTGGTTCCGGAATTCTTTTCTTATTGACTGATAGCGCAGGCCCAGTAAAGTCTGGACATTTACCTGGTTTTCATACGGTATATGCTCAGCGTGAAGAATGCCATTAATAAGCACCCCCCCTTTTGGATAAGTCAGACGGTTGGTATCATCGAAGAAAGCCAGCACTTCGGTTCGTTTGCCAAGTTGTTCATAGGTGTCAGAGATGGCATGGTAGGAATCAATAATGATACTATTGCTACCCTTCACATATGGCCATAATAGCCTGTTGTTGGCATGCCAGTTCATCCGTTCAACAGGGGCATCTTCAAAAACGGTATTGATGGAGCTGTCTCCCTGTAAGAGATACGTTACGTGACAGCCAAAGGTGCCAAATGCATCGCCAAGTGCCTTGCATCTGACCAAATGGCCATAGCCGAATTGTTGTCCGCCTTCGGTGATTATGACAACCTTCATGCGTTGGTTACTTCGTACAGGAGTTTGTATTTCATTTCTGCCAGTTTCCAGTCCGTCTCGGAGTCAATATCCTGCACTTCCAGTTCATTTAAAACGATAGCACTTCCTTTTTTGCAGAAAAGGGTGCTTTCGTTGATCATAGCGGCTGTTTTTACCCAATAGAAAGAACCTGAATCGTGGTATGTTGGCTTCATATCCTGACTTCTGGATCGTAAATGCTCTGGCCATATCATCTGCAGGTAGTTTTCTTCTGAGAATTCGAGTGCCCGTAAGATGGGGTACGAGAATTCAACGATGGGGCAAACAGAATCCAGCTTGTTGTCGAGCATCATATAATAGGCTTCCACAATACGTTCGATCCTGATAAGAGGGGCCGTTGCAAAAATGCAGCAGATGGTGTCGTATTTTTTCCCAAGACGTTCGTACTGATGCACTACTTCTGCCAGTACATCGGCAATGGTGGCAAATTCACCGGCATTTTCTGCTGACCGCGGAAAGGGGACCTTTGCTCCGTATGCTTTGGCGATGCCGGCAATTTCTTCATCATCGGTGGAAACCATCACCTCATCAAAAAGCTGGCTGCCCAGCGCAGCTTTGATGGAATAGGCTATGAGAGGTTTTCCTAGAAAGGGCTTTATATTCTTGCGAGGGATGCGTTTGCTTCCGCCGCGGGCAGGAATGATGCAAAGATTGGACATGCTCTGTTATCGTATCTGGTAAAACTCGTCGATCAGTCTGATGACGTACGCTTGTTGTTCGTCTGTCAGAGTGGGATACATAGGTATACTCAGGCAGTGCCTGTAATAGTTTTCCGCATGTGGCAAATCGCCTTCCTTCCATCCGAATTGCCGGTAATAGGGCATCAGGTGAGCCGGGATATAATGTATCTGGACAATAATGTTATTCTTCCTCAGATAATTAAAAAGATGCAACCTGTCTTTTGCTTCGATAATGTACAAATGATAGGCGTGTCCATCGACCATGCCGGAGTGGCCGAGAATATATGGCTTTCCGGTGAACGCTTTTGTATAGTTGCCGGCTATATCTCTTCTCCTGGCTAAATTGACAGCTGCACGGCTGAGCTGACTGGTGCCCAGGGCTGCCTGAAAATCGGTAATCCGGTAGTTATACCCTAATTTTTGCATTTCCATATACCATCCGGGGTAGTCTGTTTCATCGGGATCCCCCCCCGTAGCAAATTCCATTGAGTTGGTATAAACATCATCTCCCTTTGTAATGCCGTGAGAGCGTAGTCTGTTCAATTCTTTATATAATTCCAGATTGTTTGTTGTAATCATGCCACCTTCACCACATGCGATATGTTTGACCGGGTGGAAAGAAAAAACAGCCAGATCAGCGTAGTCTCCGTTTCCACTTAAATGCTTAGTATGATTGGTATCATAAAAAAAAGCTCCCGGAGCATGACAAGCATCTTCCAGGAGCCAAAGGTCATATTCGTCAGCCAGTTGTCTGAATTGTTCCATATTGACGGCATTTCCAGCCATATCAACCGGTATGATTCCCTTATATGTACCTTGGGGAGCTGCTTCCAGCAGTTGTCTGACCGAATTGACATCAAGCAGGTATGTCTTTGGATCAATATCAGCAAAAATCACCTCTCCCCCACAGTATCTGATACAGTTGGCTGAAGCCACAAAGGTAATGGGGGTTGTAATGACCTTGTCTCCTGGTTGTACTTTTAACGCTATGGCACTGATATGTAACGCGGCTGTTCCATTGGAAACGGCCACCGCGTACTTACATCCGATGTAACTGGCAAATTTTTCTTCAAACTCCCGGATGCGTGGTCCTTGAGTCAGGTTTTCCGATTTCAGGGCCTCAATAACAGCCTGAATATCTTCTTCTGTGATATATTGACGACCGTAAGGTATTTTTTCCATTTGCTGGCTATTTTGGGCGTTATTCCGGATCGAACGCCGGATCAACGCATTCTTTGATTTTTTTCCTTAGGACATCGATGGTTTCCCATTCGTCGTTTTCGTCAGAACTATAATGAAACCCCTCCGGCACTTTAACGGCATTGAACGTTCGGATAAAATCATCCAACTGCCAATTATGGATTGGAGGTAATATGGCATAGTATTTTCCAAGGTCATAGGTATGGAAAGCATCAGAAGAGGTAATCATTTCTTCATGAATTTTTTCTCCTGGACGCAAGCCAACAATTCGGCGCTCACAACCAGGAGCGATGGCTTCAGCCAGGTCCAGAATGCGATAGGATGGAATTTTAGGCACGAACACCTCTCCTCCCCAGGCATTTTTCAATGCATATAACACCATATCCACACCTTCCTGAACAGATATATTGAAGCGTGTCATGTTCGGATCAGTAATGGGGATGAAGCCCTCCTTTCGTTTATTGATAAAAAAAGGTATGACTGAACCATTTGAGCCCATGACATTTCCGTATCGGACTACGGAAAACGTGATGGGATTATCGCCTTTGAAATTATTAGCCGAAACAAACAGTTTGTCAGAAGCGAGTTTAGTGGCTCCGTACAGGTTGATTGGCGCACAAGCCTTATCCGTCGATAAAGCCACTACCGCTTTAACGCCTGTTTTCAGGCAGGCTTCAATAACATTCTGGGCACCCCCGATGTTTGTTTTGACGCATTCGGTTGGATTGTATTCGGCAATATGTACATGCTTCATGGCTGCTGCATGGATGACGTAATCAATGCCGCTTAATGCCCGTACCAATCTGTCCTGATCTCTGACATCGCCTATGAAAAATCGTATCTGGGGATACCTGGCATGTGGGTATTCCTGATCCATCAGGAATTGTTTTTGCTCGTCGCGTGAGAAAATCACTAGTCTCCTGACATCCGGCCACCGTTCGAAAATTGTTTTTGTCAATGCTTTTCCAAGTGTTCCTGTTCCACCGGTGATCAATACTGATTTGTTACTGAGCATTTTATTATATTTTTAAATAACCGTTCATGCAAAGAAAAGTCTATATTCTTTTTTCGGAAGAGTACACCAATGTTCGTCAGTCCCAGTTGGGTGACGAAGCATCAAACCTTTCCTGTCTTCCCTGGAAGAACAAAAAAACTTATATGAGCATTTTTATTACTCGAAATCGCGTGCAATATACAATAAAAAAACGTTTTGACCGCTTAATAAAGTACATTTTGAGTTTTTAAAAATCGATTTTTTGTTTTTGTTGAAGCTATCCCCTGTTAATAAATGATAACGGTACAATCATGAGAGCACAACCTAATTTTTCGATGCGTATAACGACCTGATGTTTTCCTTTTATTTCATGAAGTTCACCTATCAAACCCATCAAAGGGCCACGGTTTATTGTAACGATTTCACCAGGTACCAGCTCTTCCACGCTGAATGTAACAGGCTCTTCCGAATAATCCACCATAAACTTCAGACGAGCTATCTGGTCATCAGGTATTGGAACAGGCTTATGGAATTCTTTAACGAAAGCTATAGCACCGTAAATACTCAAGACTTTTCTGAAGGCTGAAGGGAAAATATGCACAAAGATATATCCATGTACCACAGGGACTTCGACTTCTTTAACGCGATCACTCCAACGTCTTTTTACTTTCTGTAGTGGCAGGTAATGCTCTATACCAGCCTGGATAAACCGTTCAGCAACTTTTTTTTCAGCACGTGGGGCAGTGTATACAGCATACCAGTGAAGTTCATCAGCCGCTGGTATGATCGGAGGAACGAAGGATAATTCCATAGCCTTATAGTTTCCAGGTATTCAGTAAGGTTATAATACGATCAAGGTCATCTGTTCTCAGAACAGGGCTCATAGGAAGGCTTAATTCCTGTTGGTGAATGTATTCGGTAATCGGATATCGTTGTTGATTCCAGCATTTGAAACAAGCCTGCTGATGCGGCGGAATCGGATAATGAATTTGTGTTTGAACACCATGGTCAGCCAGATATTTTTGAAGGGCATCACGATGGGATGCAAGGATGGGGAACAGGTGATATACATGATCTGTCCTTATCGTTTTGCCAGGTATGACAATGGCCGGATGATGGATGTGTTCGCAGTAATAACGTGCTATTTCCAGCCGTTTTTTATTCTCTTCATCCAAATAGGATAGTTTGACATCAAGAACAGCGGCGTGGATTTCATCGAGTCGACTGTTAACACCCTGATATGGAAAAATGTATTTTTGACTGGACCCATAGTTGGCAATAGCTCTCACTGTTTTGGCCAGTTCAGGATCGTCTGTAGTGACAGCTCCCCCATCACCCAACGCCCCGAGATTCTTTGTCGGGTAAAAACTATGGCCGGCAGCATCACCAAGAGATCCGGTTCGTTGATTCGGTAAATAGCAACACCCTGCCGCCTGAGCATTGTCTTCTATAAGTTTAAGCGTGTATTTCCGGCAGACCGTCCCGATTTTTTCAGTATAGGCATTCTTTCCATACAGGTGAACGATCAGGATCGCTTTGGTTTTCGGTGTGATGGCGCATTCAATCAGTGAATCATCAATCTGAAGCGTTTGCATGTCAGGTTCCACCAACACGGGAGTCAAGTTGTTTTCCGTGATGGCAAGTATTGTAGCAATATAGGTATTGGCAGGAACAATGATTTCGTCTCCATCGCACAGCTGTCCCAATTCCTTGTATGCACGCAGGATGAGCTTTAACGCGTCCAACCCGTTGGCAACGCCGATGCAATGATCTGTACCGATGTACTTGGCGTAATGTGCTTCAAATCGTTTCACCTCCTTTCCCAACAGAAACCACCCTGAATCAATCACTCGTGAGACAGCCTGATGGATTTCAGCTGAATGCTGATCGGTTAGTTGTTTGAGGTTGTAAAAGGGAATACCCGTGTTTTGCTCGAAGACCTCTCCGTAAAGCAGGGGCTGCTGCGCTCGCGGAAATTTATCAAGACTCTGTTCAACTGGTTTTTCAGTTTTCCCTGAATGTTTTTTCAGGGTTTCCACAGAGGATTTTCCTTTCAAATCAACCAGTTGGTTCAGGTAATCCTCATAGTTACGGATATAGTCGCTTTCATCAAACAGGTGCGACGTCAACACCAGGCAAACGCCTCCCGATGAAAATCCGATTTCCTGACTCCAAATGCCGGGCGGTACATATAATCCTTGGTACGGCCGATTCAGCGTAACCGTCTTTTGATGAATGCCATCATCAAGCAGCACATCAAAACTGCCACTTACCGCAATAATCAGCTGATGACACGTCTTGTGGGCGTGTGCACCACGGGATTCCCCACCAGGAATGTCATAGATGTAAAAAACGCGCTGTATATCGAAGGGAACGGTTTTATTATTTTCAATTGGTGTAATGTTGCCTTCGCGGAATTGAATACGGGGCAAATCGAAAAAGCTGGTTTGCTCTAAGTTTGATGATGAAAAGGATCCGGCCATTAGCTGTCCGTCCGGAGCATCAATAGTGAGTATGGTGTCTAATACTCCCGCAGGCTGTTGGTTAAGCCATTTTTTAAATTCATCGTAATCATACAGATAGTCGCTCTCATCAAAATGCGTAGACGACAACACTAATGCCAGCGAATTTGTTGAAAAATTTTCCATATGTCGCCAAATACCATTGGGTACATATAAACCATAATATGAACGATTCAGATGGAATGTCTGCTTGTTCTCTCCATCGTCAGTCACTATATCAAAACTGCCTGAAAGGGCAATGATGAACTCCTGGCTTCTTTTATAGGCATGTCCTCCCCTGCTTACTCCACCCGGAACATCATACATCAGAAACGTACGCTCAATCTTAAACGGCACATTCCGATATTGCTCAACCACTGATAAATTACCACGAGGATCAGTAATTCTGGGAAGATCGATAAGTCTGACTGGCATTAGGTCCCTGTTGTTAAATAAAACGTTCGTGTACAAAGCCCAGCACTAACCGTTATTTTTCAATTTAAAAACCATAATTAAAGCAACTAATTTTCAAACCGCTTGATCAGATTATAGGCTTTGTATAATCCTAGTTGACCGGCCATGCGAAGATCGGCAAGACCATGAGCCCGGTCACCAAGGTAGATTTGGGTAATGCCGCGGTTATACCACGCGTCAGCGAAATCCGGATTTAGTTCAAGAGCTCTGGTGAAATCGATAAGGGCGTTCCGGTAATCGCGTTGGAAGCAGCGGATATTACCACGGTTATACCAGGCATATATAAAGGTGGGATCCAGTTCCAGAACGCGTTCGTAATCGCGCATCACAAGTTCGTAGTCCATTCCAAAAGCATTTTCGCCATACAAGAGGCCGAGTTGGCCAGCTGTATTTAACGAGGAAAGATCATTTAATGTACCAATGGAATGACCATTATTAGAGGTAATTGTACGGTCTGCCTGCGAATTGGAACGTCCCGACAGTGACGCCGGACTTCCGGCCAGGTCAGCCTCGTTTTGCCGTTCAGCGTATTCCACGTTGATTTTACGATAACGAAGGTTCGCACGGGAAAAATAGGCTAACACAAAATCCGGATCAAGTGTTATGGCACGGTTCAAGTCTTCAAGAGCACTATTGATATCCTGAACCAGTGCAAAATCCAACGCCCTGGCCAGAAACAGAACAGGAATTGACGGATCCTGGCTGATTTTGCTGGAAAGAGCATCGATGGAACTGAAATGATAGCTGGCTTGTTGGTCATTCAATGCTTCTTCATGATTGGTAATAAGCAGACGATGATACTCTTTCATATCCGCCATAATGAACACTGACAAATAGCCGGAATAGTCCATAATACGTCTTGTGGGTCCAGGACGTGATTTTTCATAGAAAGTGAGTGTGAATAGATCTTCCATTTCCACTTCAACATGTTGATCCTGAACACGCCCTCGCATGGGGTTCTGATATTTATTCATGGCGACATCATCGGTCTCGGCCAGAATGATACGGTTATAACGCTCCATATCCCGTTTTTTCTCGCGTTCAGCATCGCGAATACTATCTGCGACGGCATACTTCTCGGGATTTTTGCGACGGTCTTCGCGTTCAGCTTTCAATTTATCATCCAGGTTCCAAGCCGCAAAATAGTCTTTATCAGCACCTTTTGCATCTCCGGCTTTCCGTTTGATTTCCGATCGCTGATAGATGGCTGGCGTGAATTTCGGATACTCATTGATAATGATGTTCAAGTCTTCGATGGCTCCTTTGTAATCACCCGTCTGACTACGTAACAGGGCACGGTTATACACGGCCAGATGATAATTGGGATCCAGGTAGATTACTTTATCGAAATCTTCTATGGCACGATTGATATCGCCCACTTGCGATCGGATTAGTCCCCTGTTGAACCAGGCCAGTTCATTAGCAGGATCGAGGCGAATCACACGATCAAAATCATCAAGCGTTCCTCTGAGGTTATTGAGATTGTACCGGGCTAACCCACGGTTGATGTAATAGCCAGGTATGTCAGGATCGAGGCGGATAGCTTCATCTAAATCAGGAAGGGCATTGGCGTAGTTTTCGAGCAGCAGGTATACATAGGCTCGTCCTGCTCTCGCAGCGGCAAAATGCCGGTCAATAGCAATGGCACGGCTGAAATCTTCGACAGCAGCCAATGTGTCTCCTCGTTCAATATTGAGCTGCCCATACACCATATAGGAGTACACGTGATTTGGATAACGTTCAACAATATCTTTCAGGCTTTGTTCGGCTAAATCATATTCCTTAGCATATAATTGACCCAACGCCTTGTTTTGCATCAGATTCTGGTGATCCGGTTCGAATTCAAGACCTTTCTCACAATCGGCAATAGATCCGGCGTAGTCCTTAAGGCTCATCCTGGCATAACTTCGGCATAAATACGCACGTACAAGAAAATTATTCCGTTCCAGGGCTTTGGTACAATCGTCATCAGCTCCTTTATAATCTTCCAGATACAGCTTGGCAACCGCTCTGAAGAAATAAGGTTCGGCCAAATGAGGTTTGGCATTGATAACCTGATTGAAATATTGGATAGACAAAACGTAATCTTCGAAATAGAGGGCATTACGACCGATTGCCATTACCCTGTCAGTGTTGATCTGGGCGTCAGCAGGATTTACAATAGGCTGCACAAGCAGGATGAGAACAAAGAAGTTTATAAAGAGTATTTTTTGCTTCATGCCTTTTAGAAAATTGTTGCCAAAGATACAGGCTTTGTCGGATTATCAGGAAGCTTTAACGAAATTTATAACGTGGCTGCGTTTTGCCTTTAACAATACTGACCAGTTTGGATTTGATAAGCTGCTTACGGATGGGAGAAATACGATCCGTAAATATCCTGCCTTCCAGGTGATCGTATTCATGCTGTATGACGCGGGCTTCATAATCTTCAAATTCTTCCTCAAGGGTATTGAATTGTTCATCCTGATAACGGATACGGATATTATAACTTCTTATAACGTTTTCATGGATATCCGGAACACTGAGACAGCCTTCTTCCATGGTACAGGTCTTTTCTGAAAATTCCAGTATTTCAGGATTGATAAACACCTTTTTATACGTGGCATATTTTTCATTTTCTTCTGCCATCGGTGTCAGGTCTATAACAAACAGGCGCAAAGATAGTCCTATCTGGGGTGCCGCCAATCCAACACCTTCAGCTTTTGACATAGTCTCGAACATATTGGACAGCAGTTCCGCCAGGCCTGTATAACCCGCAGGCACCATCCCTGTGGCTTTGCGCAGAACGCTTTGTCCATATAAATAAATCGGTAATTGCATGCTGTAACTGGTTTTTGTATATGCCAGAGCTACTTATCTTCGTAACCAGATGGATATAACGATTTTGAACGATTGTTTATTATTTTTATCGATAATAGTCACTTTTTTGATTGCATATACGATTGAAGCAAGATGACAGCACTCAACTCATCCACTAACCCTTTATTCTGACGGGCTTTCTTTTTGAGACCACCATCAAGCATAGCCCTATGTGCCAGCACAGACGTGAATCGTTCATCCACATAGTCTATTGGAATGGAAAGCTGCTGGCTCAATGCCCTGTAAAAGGGTTCAATGTATTGCATGGATGCAGAGGGTTCGTTATTCATTTGTGTGGGATAACCCACGATGACGCGTTCGACTTGTTCCTTTTCACAATAGTCAAGGACATATTTCAAAGCTTCATGACTAGGGACGGTCGTCAGACCACCCGGAATCAGTTGCAAGGGATCGGTCACAGCTAATCCGGTGCGTTTTTTTCCATAGTCGATGGCAAGAATGCGTCCCATATAGCTAGTTCTTTCCTGCAATATACTTCATCATCCGGCTCAGGTATTTACCAATAATGTCGAACTCGATGTTGACAACAGTGCCTGCCTGAATCTGGTGAAAATTAGTGTGTTGGTACGTATACGGAATAATGGAGACTTCAAAGCTGTTGTCTTTCGAATGACAGACAGTCAGGCTGACACCGTTGACTGTAACAGATCCTTTTTCGACGGTAACATAGCCTTCACGAGCCATGGTTGCATCAAAGAGGTATTCGAAAGTGTAACGCCAGCTGCCTTCCGTTTCCACAACACGGGTACATGTAGCTGTCTGATCCACATGGCCTTGAACTATGTGTCCGTCAAGCCGTCCATCAATGAGCATGCTGCGTTCCAGGTTGACTTTGTCACCTGGTTTAAGCAAGCCCAGGTTGGATCGGTCAAGCGTTTCCTGAATGGCTGTTACCGTGTATTCCTGATTTTCGACATGAACAACGGTCAGACATACCCCGTTATGGGATATGCTCTGATCAATTTTCAATTCGTCGGTGAACGAGGATTTTAACGTCAGATGAAGATTGCCACCCTCTTTCTGTAACCGCGTTACGACGGCTGCTTCTTCAACAATGCCTGAAAACATGGTCTTTTAATTTATACAAGCCAAGGCCGACGACCGACCGAAGCGGATTACAACTAGCTACTTTCGTTTAAAACTGAACCTCTGGTGCTTTTTCAGAGCCCTCTTCTGCTTTGAAATACGCTTTTTTTCCGAATCCGAACATACCGGCAATGACGTTTTTCGGGAACTGACGGATCATCGTATTGAATCCTTGTGCGCTTTCATTAAAACGCTGACGTTCAACACTGATACGATTTTCTGTACCTTCAAGCTGAGCCTGCAGTTCCAGGAAATTCTGATTGGCTTTCAGATCGGGGTATTGTTCAACAGATACCAGTAAACGACCTATGGCTGAACCGACTTCAGATTGGGCAGCCTGATAGCTGGCCATGCTTTCTTCAGTCAGGTTGGTTGGATCGATCACGGTTTGTGTGGCTTTGGCACGGGCTTCTACCACGGCGGTCAAGGTACCTTCCTCATGTTTGGCATAGCCTTTCACGGTCTGAACCAGATTTGGTATCAGGTCTGAACGACGTTGGTACTGACTTTCGACATTAGCCCATTGTTTACCCACAGCTTCGTCGGCTTTGACCATTCCGTTATACTGGCCCATACCCCACATAAAGAGGATTACGATGACTCCAAATACGACTAGTAATGCAATAGTTCCTTTTTTCATACTATACTATTTTTTTTGTTTAAGGTGGTATGGAACGCCGCATGTCCTAATTATACCACGCCTGGGTGCTTTTACAAGCATGCTCGTTTCATTTTTATCAGTTATTTATATTCATTCGTTGCCAACATAGTTAAATTGCTTCAACGGTAATAGCCATGCAAAAAGCACGCCATTTTTTTGTCACCAGGAGCTTTTGGAGCGAATATTAGTCAAATATACCTGTTTTTTTATCTCCAACCACCCGTTGCGCCTCCTCCGCCTGACATACCGCCGCCAAAACCTCCGCCAAATCCTCCTCCGCCGCCAAATCCACCAAGACCACCACCTCTCCGACCTCCGGTAGCAACAATGATCATAGGAATAATGTAACGCTTGCGGATTTCATGGTTACAATTGGCGCAGCGATAAACACGTTCACCTTCACCGGCGCTGATGGGTGTTGGTGGTACCAGAATGCGGTCGTTGGTTTGGGAATACGTTTTATAACCGCAGGAAGGACAGGCCTTGTAACGTGTAAAGGATTTCCCATAGGGTAATAGTTCCCGTTTGCCACAATCCATGCAGACCCAGGCATCATAATCGATCGATCCGACCATCTCTTCGGATTGTTGGCCAGCGCTCAGATAGGCATCTTCTTGACGTTCGTTCATACGTTTCATGGGCTGATGACAGACCGCGCAGGCTCGGGGCATTTGACGGAAACGACGTAGTTTGTTGTTGTACCACAGGTAAAAGAACACCATGGTCAGAGGAAACAGAATCGTCAGAATGGTATAACCCGATTTGGCTGATGCCATATCCTTATAAACCTGATAGGGTGCCAGCGGAGATGATGCAAGGCGAATCACGGTGGTTTTAGTGCGCTCATACTCGGCCGGGGTATTGATTGTTCCGGCACTGTTCGATCCAACGTTAGCCTCTGGTACGTTGGATTCCAAACCAACGGATGTAGCTTTTTTAACCCGGGCGGTTTCGACCGAATAGTGTTTTTTTCTGACAGCCATTATACTTAAGATCAATACCAAAATGGACAGGGCAATGTAACCAATGCCCACGTTGCGTAGGTTTCTGAGAGAAGCCTCCTTATCAGCAGCAGCTTCGGAAGCCATATCTTCCCTGATTTCATCGGCTACGGCAGGGTCTTCCAGAATACGGTTAATAGCCTGCACTCCTTTCAGTAAACCCTGTCCATAGTTACCTTCGCGCATGGATGGAAGGATATCGTTCTGAATGATACGCATACAAATGGCATCGGGTAATACACCCTCCAAACCATACCCTGTTTCGATGGAGACTTTCCCCTGATCATCAACCATAAGAATAAGAAGACCATTATCTTTGCTAGCTTTGCCAATTTTCCAATGATTGAACAACGCTGTAGCAAAGTCTTTGGAATAAACATCACCAACCGATTGCAGGGCTACAACCATGACTTCTGCCGTATTGGCAGTCTCGACCTGAGTCAGGAGCTGGTCAATTTGAGCTTGGGAAGCATCGTCCAGTAGATTGTCCGGATCGGATGTATGGATTCTGTAGTCAGTAATCCGTGTATTAGGTACTGATTCGACAGTCCAGGTGCTGGCACTGGCAGTAAAAGCGCCTGTCATCAGCAACAATAATACCCATGCCTTGACTGGACAGGATGAAAATACAGTTTGTGTCTTCATTAGTTATCTATTTATTAATAAGCGTTTTTCAGCGTCATTATGATATACTATTGGTTTTATTCGCTGATCGGGCCCGATCCAATCACCTCGTCTCCTTCATACCAGGCTGCGAACTGACCGGCAGTAACACTTTGCTGGGGTTTATCAAAATCGATGTACAAGCCATCTTCAAGTTGGAATAGAGTCGCCCGTTGCAACGGTTGGCGGTAACGAATACGTACTTGACAGACAGTACGTTCTCCCGGAGTCAGTACCTTGTCGGGACGAATCCAATGAACTTCTTCAGTGTCAATTTTCACTGTTTTACGAAACAAGCCCGGGTGAGCATCACCCTCTCCGACAAAAATCAGATTTTCAGTCACATCTGTAGCCAATACAAATAAGGGTCGTTCATAACCACCGATTCCAAGGCCTTTTCGCTGTCCGATTGTATAAAAATGTGCCCCTTGATGCTTTCCGACAACCTGACCATCCTTCAAACGGTAATAATACGGTTTAGCCTGTTTCCGAAGCCTGCTTTCCATGTTTTCCGGTATCATGCGGTTATAGGCCTTCAGGTCACCGGGAATTTCCACGACAAGACCCGTTTTCTTTTCCAGTTTTTGCTGAAGGAAAACGGGCAGATCCACCTTTCCGACAAAACAAATACCCTGGGAATCCTTCTTTTGAGCTGTTGCAAGGCCTAATGCAGTCGCAATCCGGCGAACTTCCGGTTTACTGATGTTTCCAATGGGAAAAACGGCTTTTGAAAGCTGCTCTTGTGTAAGCTGACACAGAAAATACGATTGGTCCTTGTTGGCATCCTTACCGGCTAGCAAACGATAGATCGTGCTGGCTCCGGGCGAAAGAGCTTCACTAAGCTTTTCACAACGACAATAATGGCCTGTTGCCACACGGCTGGCACCATACTGACGGGCTGCATTCAAAAAGACATCGAACTTGATTTCCCTGTTACACAATACATCAGGATTGGGTGTCCGGCCTTTCTGATATTCAGAGAACATGTAATCAACCACCCGTTCGCGGTATTGATCACTAAGATCGACCGTATGAAATTCGATGCCAAGCTTTCGGGCCACCAATTCAGCAATCAACACATCATCTTCATAAGGACAATCACCGGAAAGTGTTCCGATAGTTTCCTTCCAATTGATCATGTAAATTCCAACCACCTCGTAACCTTGCTCCTTGAGCAAAAAGGCTGCCACACTGGAGTCTACACCCCCTGAAAGACCAATAACAATGCGTTCCAATTTTTCAGTCATTATTTCACAACAAAGGTAGTAATTCCAAGCAATATGCCTGCGTATACCCCCAAAAAGACTCTTTCCCGAATCCATAAAGATCCGGGAAAGAGAAAATTTTGAAAATTTACTGACAATTTGATTTCAATCAACGATTCGGGCACTCCTACCTATTACCTTTACAGGCAAATAACCGCTCTCTTTCAAGGCGGTTAACACAAATATACGAATTATCAGTCATAGGCTGTCCAGACATATGGTTAAAGTTGGTTAACAACAGTCTAAAACACCTACTGAATAACCTCAGATTATTTCTGCCTGAAGAAAATCTGCACTGGCATGCCGCAAAAATTCCATTGTGCCCGAAGTTTATTTTCAATAAAACGCTTGTAAGGTTCTTTGATATATTGTGGCAGATTGGCAAAGAAAATGAACGTGGGGACAATGGGTCCTTTCAACTGAGTCACATATTTGATCTTAATGTATTTCCCTTTGGTGGCTGGTGGTGGGAAAGCTTCGATGAGCGGCAGAAAGAACTCATTCAGCTTGTTGGTGGGTATGTGCTGGTTCCGGTTCTCGTAGATTTCCTTTACCATTTCCAGCGCCTTATAAATGCGTTGTTTATTGACTGCTGACGTAAATACGACCGGGAAATCCACAAAGGGGGCAAAGCGTTCGCGAAGGCTATTTTCCATCGTTCTGATGGCCTTATCTTCCTTGTTTTCTACCAAATCCCATTTGTTGACACAGACAACCAATCCCTTTTTGTTTTTTTGAATCAGCGAAAAAATATTCATATCCTGACTCTCAATACCTCGGGTAGCGTCAACCATCAATATACAGACGTCGGCATTTTCTATAGCCCGGATGGAACGGATGACCGAATAATATTCCAGATCTTCAGTAACCTTGCCTTTCTTGCGAATACCTGCCGTATCGATCAGGTAAAAATCAAACCCAAATTTATTGTACCGGGTATAGATGGAATCACGGGTTGTTCCGGCAATTTCGGTCACGATCGTGCGTTCCTCCCCTATCAGTGCATTTACCAACGAGGATTTACCGGCATTCGGGCGTCCGACAACAGCTATTTTTGGAATTTCATCCAGCTTGGCTTGTGAAGATTCGTTTTTGGGAAACTTACTGACCAATATATCCAGAAAATCGCCGGTGCCAGTACCATTGATGGCGGACAATGGAATTGGATCACCCAGCCCAAGGCTGTAAAATTCAGCCGCACCATATTCCATCTCAAATGTATCCGATTTGTTGGCAATTAAGAGAATGGAGCGGTTGCGTGTGTTCCGCAGGATTTTTGCAGCAGCCATGTCAAGATCAGTAAGACCGTTCTGTATGTCAACCATAAACAGGATAACATCGGCTTCTTCAATGGCAATCTGTACTTGTTTTTTGATCTCCATTTCAAAGACATCCCCGGATTTATTGACCCATCCTCCAGTATCAATGACGGAAAAATCGGTACCACACCATTCAGCAAGACCGTACTGGCGGTCTCTGGTGGTGCCTGACGCTTCGTCAACAATAGCCTGATGTGATTTGGTCAGGCGGTTGAAAAGAGTTGATTTTCCGACGTTAGGACGTCCAACGATTGCTACGATATTTCCCATTTCTGATTTTATTATGAAAGGATAGTACCTGGTTTATCCATAAGGATCGCCATTTGTGTTTTTACTCCAGCTGATAGCCGAAGGATTTTAATTTAGTGTCCTTGTTACGCCAGTCTTTCTCGACTTTGACAAACAATTGCAGGAAGACTTTCTTCTGCAGAAAAGCTTCAATGTCTTTACGGGCTTCAGTGCCCGTTTTCTTAAGGGCTTTACCCCCGTGTCCAATAATGATACCCTTTTGGGTATCTCGTTCCACGATAATGACAGCACTGATTTTTACCAGTTCCTTGCTTTCTTCGAACGCTTCAACGAGTACTTCCGTGGCGTATGGTATTTCTTTCTGATAGTAAAGGAGTATTTTCTCACGAATAATTTCTGTAATAAAAAAGCGGGCCGGTTTGTCGGTCAGTGCATCCTTATCAAAATAGGGCGGCGATTCGGGCAGTAGTTCCTGAATACGTTTCAGTAAATACTGGAGGTTGAATTTCCGCAGCGCAGATAAAGGAATTATTTCGGCCCGGGGTAATAACTGCTTCATCTTTTCTACCTGTTTTTCAAGAGCATCCTGATTGGATAAGTCGATTTTATTGATGATAACCAATACCGGAATATCCAGCGCATTCACTTTACTGATGAATTGCTGGTGCTTATCCATTGTTTCGACCGTATCGGTCACATACAACAGAATATCAGCATCGACCAGGGCAGATTGCGAGAAATACAACATGGATTCCTGCAATTTGTAATTGGGTGTCAGTACACCAGGTGTATCGGAGTAAACGATTTGAAAATCATCGCCGTTGACAATGCCCATGATGCGATGACGGGTAGTCTGAGCCTTGGATGTAATGATGGAAATCCGCTCACCCACGAGGTTGTTCATAAGCGTGGATTTCCCCACGTTTGGATTACCTACAATATTAACAAACCCGGCTTTGTGCATAACTTTCTGAATTGAGCGCACAAAGATACGATTTTTCCGCGGATTTTCTCAGATTGAGTTGTAACCCCATTTAACATACACAGAGCCCCAGGAGAAACCAGCGCCAAAAGCAGACATGATGAGCACATCTCCTTTTTTTAGCTTGTTCTCAAATTCCCACAAACAAATGGGAATGGAAGCGGATGAGGTATTGCCGTATTTCTGTATATTGATCATGACTCGTTCAAGGGGTACTTTCATGGTACGTGTGACCGAATCGATAATACGCATATTCGCCTGATGAGGGACAACCCAGGTTACATCTTCAGCTGTCAGATTATTACGGGTTTTCATTTCTTCAGAGGCTTCCACCAGTTTGGACACAGCAAATTTAAATACCTGTTGACCTTCCTGATAAACAAAATGCTGCCTGGCATCAATGGTTTCATGGCTTGCCGGATTGGCCGATCCTCCAGCTTTCATGTGCAGGTATGGAAAACCTGAACCATCTGTATGCAGCACACTGTCAATCAGTCCCAGCTTTTCCGTGGTGGGCTCCAGCATGACAGCAGCAGCTCCGTCCCCAAAAAGAGGGCAAGTCGCTCTGTCTGTATAATCCGTAATCGAAGACATTTTTTCTGTTGCAACTATAATCACTTTCTTGAAACGTCCGGATTCAACAAACGTAGCTCCATTAACAAGCCCAAAGATAAATCCGCTGCAGGCGGCTGAAAGATCATAGGCAAAAGCATTCTTTATCCCACATTGTTCAGCCATTACGGATGCAGTGGATGGAAAAATATAATCCGGAGTCGTAGTTGAACAGATGATGGCATCCACTTCTTCTGGTTTTGTCCTGGTTTTTCTGAGCAACTCGTTTATAGCCTGGACGCCCATAAAAGAAGCACCCATGCTATCACCTTTGAGAATACGTCTCTCCTTAATGCCTGTTCTGGTTGTAATCCATTCATCAGATGTATCCACTAACGTTGTTATGTCTTCATTGGTAAGGATGGTTTCTGGAACATAGCCTCCGACTCCTGATATTATAGCATTAAAATTTCTCATTTTTTGATTTTTTGTGCAAAAATACGGAAAAATTAGTACCATCAAAGCCTAAATACCGAAAAAACAAAAATGTGAGGCTAATTGATTATTCACGAACTGTTTTAAGGCAACAAAAAAGAAGATGTCTCAAAAGTAAGCAAAATAGAAAGAGGCCATCCTTTTAAGATGGCCTCTTTCTATTTTAGATTAAAACTTAGACAGCGGCTTTTTTTTCGATGGCTATTTTTCCGCGATAATAACCGCATTCACCGCATACGGTGTGATAAATGTGTAAGGCACCGCATTGTGGACATACTGCCAATGTAGGTGTTTCAGCTTTATCGTGAGTTCTTCTCTTGGCCGTTCTGGTTTTCGAGTGTTTGTGTTTAGGATGTGCCATTTTTTCTCTTATTTAGTTATTATCGATTAGTTGCTTCAAATCGTCCCATCTCGGGTCTGCCTGTTCATTTTCGGGTTCCAGAAAATCGTCCTCACCATCGTCAAATTCAGCTTCACTTTCACCTGAATCATCATCCACAGATTTCACGATGTGTTTTTTAAGTTTTGATGACATGAATTTGTTGCATTTCCCTGGTGCATGTACATGTTTTACAGGAATACTTAATGCAATGAACTCATACAGGAACCATGCCAGGTTTATCTCACCTTCTTCTTCAGGAATAACGATGATTTCATCACTTTCTTCCGAATAGGTCTTGCCAAATTTTACAATCAGCCGGCTTTTCTGATTGACAGGCCATTCCATGTCATCCAGACACCTGTCGCAAGGAATCATCACGATGCCTTCAAGTTGAAACTGGATTTCATATTCTGTCCCGTTGTTTTTTACAGTTGCTTTGGCAGAGACTTTTCCTCGCTGAACCTCAGGACTGTCAATTTTTTTGAAGTACTCGGTATCCAAATCATACTCAAACGTATGGATGCCGACTTCCAGCATTTTCAGTACTACCTTATATTGATCGAACTTACCCAAAATCCAGTTTTTTAAAACCCCGCAAAGATAATAAAATTTAGAATGCAATGAAACCCTTTGTATGATTTTATTTACTTCTTCAAATAGACTTGATACGGTGCCATTCCAATACCTGTCCAACGGCCAATTCCGCCTTTGATATTGGTTAGGATGCCTGCGGTATTGAAAGCAAACGGATTGGTTTGCATGGATTGGTCTACATAAAGGCTCTTCAACACCTGGTAAGATACGGAATCAATGGCGCCTATTTTCACAAACACCGTGTCGATAAAGGCATATTGATAGCTTTCCCACCCATGGTAATACTCTTCCGTATCGTCGATTAAATAAAGATTAGTGGCACGGGTTCTGTACAGATAAATCTTTTGTATTTCATCCAACGGTGGAATTCTAAAAACCGGGATTTTTGCAGGATGATAATTTTCTCCTTCCAGCATGCTTTTCAGCTGAGCAAACAAATACACATCTTTTGTTGCAGATGGATGTACAGTCACAGACAACAGACCAGACGAATCCGTCATCGCTTCCATACATAACGTATCTAATTCTGGAGCAGTTGGAATGGTGGTAGAGGCAGTAATGATTTTTCCCTTGATTCTGACGGCTATTTCATAGGTATATCCAACAAGACCTTTCACACGAACGGATTTATAGACAAATGGCGGAAAAAATTCATCTCGCCTGAACAAGGTCAACACTTCAGAATCACCATTTGAACACGTCAGGGTAATGGTGGCATTATTTATAAATGTCCCTCTGATGGATGCTGAGTCATAATTGGTTAGAAAAGGAGAACTCCATGTGAGAAATATAGACGCATAATTACCGGATTCAATGTATCCGTCAACAACTACCTTAGGTTCATATACCCCCTGCTCCAGCTCCAGCGTTGTTGTGCAGGAAACCAAGCAAAGCACAGTAAGAAAGACAAACAATCGTTTCATACTATAATATCTATTTTTAAATTAAGGTAGTATGCACGCCGCATGCCCTAATTATACCACGCTTGGGTGCTTTTACAAGCATGCTCGTTTCATCGCATCAGAATTTAAACCGCCAGCTTACCGACGGTAGAATAGGAAAAAGCGAAACCTGATAAGATCTGATATCCAGATTGTATTGGTTTTCGCCCATATACACTTTAAAATACGCATAATATGGGTTTGCTCTGTTATACACATTGATGATGGAAAAATTGATAACGGATTCTTTCAACCGACGAGGTTTCAAATGCCAGCTGGCAGAAATATCCAACCTATGATAGGGAGGAAAACGAAAGCCATTAAAATCGTCATAATCGTTCATAATCTGCCCCATCATCCACCACCTGCCTGATGGTAATGTCATGTTATTTCCGGAAGCAAAAACCCATCCCGCAGAGAAATCCCATGTTTTATTCAACGTATAAGCCAAACTGAGATTGAAATCATGAGGGCGGTCGTTCTTATCATTAAACCAACCCCCATCCATAATCAAAGGAAAAGAGCGCAACGATCGCGAATAAGAATAGGTTAGCATACCTGTGAAAAATCCGGTTTTCTTACTAATTGATACATCCACCCCAAAAGCAACACCTTTACCATGAAAGAACTGATCTTCAAAACTTTGATCTATATTTTCATCAGTAATAACATTGAAAATCAACTGGTTTTTCATATATTTTCCGTAGGCTTCTACTGAAAACTCAGCATAGCCTTGTGTCCGGTAATAGCCTATTGTCAACTGATCGGAGGTTTCTGGTCGAAGCCTTGGCGTTGATGATACCCAAATATCATTGGGCAAAGGAATTGAACTGAGAGCGGCCAGATGAAGTTGCTGATCATTAATCGATGCAGCCATTTTAACTGAATGACCCTGTTTTGGAAAAAGGGACAAAGATACAACGGGCGAAAAGGTAAACCATGTCTTAACAATCTGATTCTCAGTATAGTTTTTATCACCATAGGTATAGGGGCCAATGGCAGCATCCGTTGTTACCCGGATACCGGCGTAGATTGTCAGTTTTCCGGATGGCGCATAGTAATAATCACCTGCATATACAGAACCAAGGATATTTCTGAATACGTGATAAGAAGTCAATGTATCAGTCAGGTAACTCAGAGCTAAATTAACAGGTATTGAATGTTGTCCTGAAAGAATGACTCCTGTATGTGTCAAATGGTTTCCCCATCGGTGTTCCCATTTATTTTTCCATTGAATTTGCTCGAAAAAACTGTTATAAACCAGATTATTTGACAGGATATCTCCGTTAAAACCCGAATAAGTGGAATTGTAAGTAATTGCCGTATTGATACTATTGGATGGATCAGGAAGCATTGTTAATTGAAGAATTGCGCTTCGGTTTCCCCAGTTTGTGGCTGCCACATATTGCATGTCTGTATTTGAGAAATTAAAATCATCTTTTCCGTCGTACCAGGCCAACATCAACTTCGTTTTATTTGAAAGTCTGGCTTGTATTTTACCATTGAAATCATAAAACTGATAGTCATTATTCAAAAAATAATTGGATTTTTCAGGAATAAACGGGGACACACACCAACCTGTTACACCCAGATAGCTTCTCCGATATCCCATCGTAATGTCAAATCGACCGTCCCGGCTTTTCTTAAGAAAGGCTATCGTAGAACTGATGTTTCCGACATTTATTTCAAATCCCGGGTTAGCCTCCTGGGGTTCTTTTGTCTGAACATCAATAGTCGATGACAGCCGTCCCTGCAAATTGGCTGGGACATTACCTTTGTAAACATCAACACGACTTGTAATCAAGGGATTGAAAACAGAGAAAAGTCCCATCAGATGAGAAGGATTCAACAATTCCATATCATCGAGGATAAATAAATTCTGTCCTGCACTTCCCCCACGCACGTATATGCCACTGTTTCCTTCGCTGACCGATTGAACACCTGGTAACTGACGGATAGCACGCATGACATCTGCCTCACCCATAAGCGTAGGAATATTCTGAATGTCTTTTTCGGTCAGCATATCCTTCCCTGTAAACGTAGCGTTTATTGGTTGATGACGCGATTCGTTCACCTGCACCTCATGCAAGTTTATCTCTTTTGTATCCTGAAACAACGAGTCTTCTTTTTCAGCATGATTGGCACTAAACAAATCATCGGTTTCCTCCGCCTGACATAGGGTGAGGCAACTTATGATAAAGATAAAAAGCAGGGATAAATGTCTCATGATAAATACGAAGATACAAAAAATGTCCTGAAAGGTTTTCAAAGAAAAATCAATGAAACCCTTCAGGACAATTAACCAACTACTTTATCAGACGGATTTACTCGGCTTCATCTTCAAAACTAAACCCGTAATTTTCTTCCATGTCCTCAATAAAGGCATTAAAGGCTGTTTCCAATTCATCAAATCCTTCATCAAAGAAGCTTCCATCCAAAGCTGAGCCGTCACTGAAAACAAAATTGACATTCATTTCGAAATAGGTATCTGTCTCATCTACATATTGATCCGTTTCTTCAGTTGTGTAGAAAGATAATTTTGCAATCGCTTCTTTCGAGTCTGCATACAGGATTACTGCTTTTATACCATTGTTGTATATTGTGCAGAGGCTATCATATGTTGCTTTTGTATATGCGTGATCTCCTTCATTGAATGCTTCCATTCCATCTATCAGTGATTTGTAATTCAATTGCCCGACAGCTTTCAGGTTGCCCGCCTGTATGTAAGCATTTGCCACATTGAGCAACGGCGTTGCATCATTGTAATAGTCAAGATTAGCCAAAGAATCATAGGCAAAGGTTCCATTCAGATCAAAACCGCCTTTGAAGAATGCATCCGTATTATAGGCAAATGAAAAATCCCATGACACATCAGTCTGTACATAATTCAGAGTCTGAACAAAAGAATACCCTTCTTTGAACGTCAATTCGGTTGTTTCTGTACTCGGAAGGTTATCACTATTATAAGACACATTCATTTCGAATTTCAACAGGTTTGTACTTCCGTCATACAGGTTCAAATCCAATGATTTTGGCAATTCGGTACCTTCAAAATCTTCGTTGGTGGCATATTGATAGGTATAGTTGTCCAGTGTCAGTATACCATTGTTTGTTGTGCTGTTTCCTATCGGGAAGTTAAAAGTGATTTCAGTTGTTGATGGCACGCGGACAAATGTATTTTCATCAAAGTTGTAGGTATATACGCCACCATAATACTCAAACAGATTGCTGAGAGAGTCAAATGCAATGTTGGTTGAACGAAGGGATGCAACGCCCATTAGTTGCTCGTCTGCCTTGACAAGGGGCTTAATCAAAGCAGCCACATCCCCGTAAACATCTGATTGGTCTTCACTTAAATCAAGTAAACTATATATATCCTGGATAGCATAAACAAATGACAAATCTTTCATCGCATCCATTTTCCCGAGAACTTCGATACCTTCATCTTCAATATTTTGCTTATTTTCTTCAACCGTGTAATCTGCATACTCGGCTTCTAATTCATTTGTTTCTTTACAGGAGAACAAAAAAAGACACATTAATGTAGCCATCATGACCACAGAAAAGATTTTTTTCATGATAATTGAGTTGATTAGTTAATTAATTAATGGTTTTTATCACGCTTTTTATCGGTGGCATTTTTTGTAAGATGGTTTTCTGAATCTATTCGCTACTTTTATTCAGATTACCCGACGCAAATGTAGTTGTTTTTTAACAAATCTCACATATATTCACATATTCTTGCCAAAATTCCCGGTATATACGCATAAAGTATCTATAGAAAACAAAAATATGGCATCATTGTTCCAATAATTGTATTATCAATTTATTATTTAATCAGGAGAATTCCTCGGCTTGCCCCATAGCCGTCAGGTTTAACCTGTAAAGTCCAAATAATAAGACAATTGGGTCTATTTATGAGTGATCGTTCCCCTTCCGAATTTTCAGATGAGTTCAGCAGGATTGTTCGCAATATCTTTTCAGACAAAGAATTGCAAAAAGTGGCTAACAAATGTGGTTTCATTCAGGGTGTCGTATCGTACGGAGTCTTCCCTGCCATCAAAGAGCAAGGCCCCGCTGCGTGTTGCAACGGGGCCTTGCCAAAAGACGGCGACTACCTACTCTCCCACTTGCGCAGTACCATCGGCGTGGTTGGGCTTAACTT
>Ga0153915_10000479_pt1 | contig 37128 bp, 34 predicted proteins | sample Opewatmetagenome_2_FD_107003 | JGI IMG/M metagenome (GOLD analysis project Ga0153915, IMG submission 107003) | Freshwater wetland microbial communities from Ohio, USA - Open water 3 Core 3 Depth 3 metaG | ecosystem: Environmental > Aquatic > Freshwater > Wetlands | place: USA: Ohio, Lake Erie... | reverse complement strand
GAAATTTGAATTCCAGTATCATATCAATAAATGTGACTGCTGTAGCAGACACCACACCTCCTGACATTGCAATAACCTTCCCTTCCAATAACACAAATACATCAAACACCGGTTTAGATGTGAATTATACAGTAGATAACACTGCTGTTTCCTGCTGGTATTCCAACGATAGTTATACAATTAATACGAGTTTAGATAACTGCGGAACAAACATAACAACAGTCACATGGGCAGAAGGAAAGCACAATGTAACAATATGGGTGAATGATTCTATTGGGAATGAAAATAGTACGAGTGTTTACTTTACAATTGACACAATTCCACCATTAGTACAGATAGTCTATATATTAAATAACACTTATACTAACAATGTAGGAATTGATATAAATTATACTGTTTCAGATGCAAATCCTGCTTATTGCTGGTATTCTAATGACTCTTATTCCGTGAATACCAGTCTTACAGATTGCGGAACCAACATAACAGATGTAATATGGACAGAAGGAACTCACAATGTTAGAGTTTATGCTAACGATTCTGCAGGAAACGAGAATTTCTCTTCTCTGTTTTTTACAATTGATTTAATTGTCTCTGATATCAACTTCACAAACCCAACTCCTGGAAATGCTACAACTCAATCTGGAAATAGCGTTTATGTCAATGTTTCAACAAATGATACAAATGACCATTCTGCTTGGATTGATTGGAACAGAACTCTTGTAGGGTGGTGGAATTTTGAATGGATTAATTCAACTAACGGAACTATCTATGACAACTCGAGTTATAATAGGCCTGCGAGATTAATCAATGCTACTTATAATAGAACTGTTTCTGGAATAAGAGGGCAAGGATTGGAATTCGATGGAATGAATTATTATGTTAATTTAGGCACTCCTTTATCTTCTTCTAATGCTTGGACATATTCTCTATGGTTTTATCCAAGAAGTAACGGAACTTCTACTTCTGCTCTAATCGGGCAAACCAATAACCCTGCTATTAGATGGGGTGGGCCAGCTAGGAAAGTGTGGCTTTTTCTTGGATGGACCGAATCTCCTTTTTATAAGCAAATTGGTTCCCCTGATTTGGAATTAAATCAATGGTATTATGTTGTGGGTGTTATTAATCTTTCAGACAGTTCTAATCAATCTATGACTTTGTATATAAACGGAAATCGTACCAATTATGCTTCTTGGAATACTGGAACAATCAATAAGCCGAGTACTACTCATTATTTAAATATAAGAGATAGTTCTAGAGCATTTAATGGAACAATTGATGAAGTAATGATGTTCAATCGTATATTATCTCCAGAAGAAATCAATGCTTCTTACAATGCAAGATTATATAAGTTATATAACAATTTCACAAATCTAACTGCTGGAGATTATTCTTACAAAGCCTGGGTAATCGATGCTGCTGGAAATGTGAATTCAACTGAGGAGAAGTTAGTGACGGCAGACACAACTCCTCCTGACATCAACTTTACCTTCCCTACTCCTGCAAATGAAACTGTAACAGCAAACACCTCTATTTTTATCAATGTCTCTACGAGCGATGCAAGCAATCATTCGGCATTCATTGACTGGAACAGAACTTTAGTAGGATGGTGGAGTTTTGATTCAATGAAGAATTCAACCTATGTTTATGATAATTCAAGTTATGGGAATAATGCAACTCTCATTAGATTTCCTGTTTTGACTACAGGCAATAGAGGGCAAGGAGTGAAATTTAATGGTACTCAAAGTCTTAATGGTATGTATGTAACAATACCTGATAGCAATTCTCTAGAAGGTTTTACTGCATTGACCTTATGTGCTTGGGTTAATCCTACTTCTATCTATGAAGATGATGGGGCCGAGATTATCGCAAAGACTACGACTGCTGCTGGTGCATCGCCAGCCAATCCTTGGGTATTATACGATCTTAATCTCTATCCGGACGCAACTTATGGTATTAGTATTTCAACAGGAGTATCTGGTTCAAGGGTAGTAGCTCAAAGTGTTTCTACAGTAAGCCTCAATACGTGGCAGCATCTATGTGGAGTATACAATGGAACAACTATGAGTTTATATAAAAATGGTGTCAAAGATGCTAATTTTAGCAGCACTACTCTAGCTATTGGCAGTAATTCTATTGATGTGCGAATAGGAGCATTCATGGCAGGAGGTATTCTTCAAGACATTTTCAATGGTACAATAGACGAAGCAATGATTTTTTCCCGTGCATTAACCCCCGCAGAAATCAATGCATCCTATAATGCAGGGGTTTACAAACTGTACAAAAACTTCACAGATCTAACTGCAGGAAACTACACTTACAAAGCCTGGGCGATTGATTCTGTTGGAAATGTCAATCAAACAGAAGAGAGGTTAGTGACAATTGGAGGAGCAGCAAATGTCGCTCCTAACATAACTGCAGTTTACAACCTCACTGGCTCATTAAATTTGAACGAAGGCCCATTTGCAACCAGTTTTATCCTGAACTTCACAGTCTATGACCCTAATGGAGACTGGAATGACAGCACAGCAAAGATTAACGTCTCTCTCGCAAATGAAATTACTAGAGAGAATTCCAGTTGTTCTAGATATCAGTCTTCTGGAAGCTATGCGAATTACACCTGTAATATTACTATGTGGTGGTTTGACGGAGCAGGAAACTGGAACATAACTGCTTCTATATCTGACAATGCGAGCTTATATGGCATGAATGATTCTATAACGATGTATGTTGCTGCTACAACTGGTTTTGAAATCTCTCCTGGCAATCTGACTTGGAATGCTTTCCCCTTGGGTTCTACGAATCAAACCTCAAATAACGACCCTCTCATCCTTAACAATACAGGAAACCAGCCAGTGGGGGATGTGACAGGAAATTCTAACATTTCTATAAACGCGACAAATCTTCTTGGAGAGATAGATAATTCCTACAAGCTGTTTGCCAGTAATTTTTCTGTTTCTACAGCCACTGGCGGTGTATGCTCTGGAGCTGATTGTGTTGAGTGTGGTGGGGGAAGTGCAGGTAATTTAAGCAGAGGGATTTATGCGAATGTTACAAGTGCAGTTTTGCCAAAAGGGAATTACACTAAAGAAGACGGAACAGGACAGGAACAATTGTATTTCTGTTTGAGGATTGCTGGAAGAGATCTCATACAGCAGCCTTATTCAACTAAAGGCGAGGGGCTCTGGACAATAAGAATATTCCTAGTGGCATTTATCCCTGCTTCCAGAAGAAAGAGAAAGAAGAAAATGCAAGAGGATAAGCTTCTCGATGCTATGAATATAATTGCAGATGAGTTGAAAAAGAAATACTCTCTCAACAGGAAAGAGTTACTGCAGGCATTGATTGATGAGTTAGGAGAAAGATACAGCGTAGGAGAAAGAGAAATCTTAGATATAGTGAGAGGAGAAGAAATAACAATTCCAATAAGCATATTCTCTAAAGAACTTGGTGGATTGGAAGCAGTAAGTAAATACATGAAGGAAAATCTCGGCATGCATTATAGCGAGATTGCAAGAGAGGTCGGAAGAGATGAAAGAACAATCTGGACGAGTTATAAGAAAGCAGAAGAGAAGCAGAAAGAAACATTCAAAGAGGATAAAGAAGGAATCTCAATACCAATCTCTGTTCTTAAGAACAAGGAATTGACAATCTTTGAAGCAGTGATATCTTATCTAAGAGAGAAAGAAATCAAATACAGTGAAATTGCAAGACTATTGAACAGAGACCAGAGGAATATAAGAACGATATACATTAGAACAGCTGATAAAGAAAAGAGCTCTGTTTCTGAGGCTTCTATCCCAGAAAGAAAGAAGGTTAAGACGATATTGCAGTACGATAAACTCCTCGATCCGCTGAAGATAATTGCAGATGAACTCAGGAAGAAATACTCTCTCAGCAAGAAAGAGCTATTACAGACATTAATTGACGAATTAGGAAACAGGTATAGTTTAGGAGAAAAAGAAATTCTGAATATTATGACAGGAAGAGACAAGAGCATTCCAATAAGCATCTTCTCTAAACAGTTAGGAGGACTAGAGGCAGTATCCAAGTACATGAAGGAGAATCTCGGCATGCATTACAGCGAGATTGCAAGAGAGGTTGGAAGAGATGAAAGAACTATCTGGACAAGTTACAAGAAAGCAAAGATAAAACAGAAAGAGGCATTCAAAGAGGATAAAGAAGGAATCTCAATACCAATCTCTGTTCTTAAGAACAAGGAATTGACAATCTTTGAATCAGTTATATCCTACTTGAGAGACAAGGTAGTGAAGTACAGCGAGATTGCAAAACTATTGAACAGAGACCAGAGGAACATCTGGACAATCTACTCAAGAACTGTAAAGAAACTTAAAAAATAAAGATTAATTAAGATTAAACATACTCATAAGCTCCTCTGTCCCATGTGCCATCTGCTCCTCTTGTGTTGCCATCCATATCTGTATCATATGGATAAGATAAAGAAACTCCTGCCTGGGTTGGAGCATTAAGGTGGAAATTTCCATTTAATCCGTCTATAAGCGGATCAACAGTTAGGGTCTGAAAATTAGGGTCACCCCCCAAAGGCTTATCTCCTGCATTATGACTGACTACTGGTGAAGAAGATGCAAAACTATAACCTCCAGTATAGCCATTAAGGAAGATTAAATTATTCCTGAATTCAAATGGTCCAACGTCATTTGAATAAAGGCCAATTACAGGAACGTTATAGCCATCTTCAGAATAGAGTCTATAAAAGGTGTTGTCGTATATCCTAACATTTCCAACATTACGGGATGAGCCTGAAGTCTGATATATTATACCATTCCCCCAACCATAATTCCATCCAAGATTGCTGTAAAAAATATTGCCATATATGAACCAGTTCATTAAACCTCCTGAACCATAATATCCTATCCATCCGGTTGCAGCACTATCACTAAAAGATGAGTATCTAATTGTGAGTCCATCAAAGTCATATAGCTCCACGCCTGCTCCATGATTGTCTCCACCAGCAGCATTACACGTAGTTGGGGTCGGTCCTGGTGTTCCAAGTCTCTCAAAACGGCTATATTCTATTAACCAGTTATAATGTGTGCCTCCAGCTATAGTCAAGCCCACATCCCCAGCATCATGAAAATATGAATACTGAAATGTAATACTATCTGGGGTAGAAACAGTATATACCAAGCTGTCGCATCCTGGAGAATCTATTGTAGCGGGTCCAACATCTGTATGTCTTATTATAATATTATCAGCATTGTTCGTTTGAAAGCGTATATGATAATCATAAATATTTGGCTGATCATTTATTACTCTAAAACCAAATCCACTCTCCCAGCTACCAGGACCACCCCCAGTTACACCATCAACCATCCAGTAAGCTGTATCAAATCTCCAATAATTAAAGATAGCTTGTTGATCTCCATAGCTACTCTGCCATCCTATATCTGTTCCATGGTCTGTTGAAATTGCCTTTTTTATTGTTATGAGTTGTGTTCCTGAGACAGCAGTATTAAACGTATAACTTCCGTAACTTCCATCAGCAAGGAAATAAACCGCTCCTCTTTGCAGCGTTGATGGAATAGTTCCATAAGCATTATTCCAAGATGTTCCTGTTCCTGATGCTCCTTGTAGAACATAATAACACGTTGTTATTGAACAATTAGTTGGCTCTTCTTCTGAAGGTGGAGCAGGAGAACCAACTGAAAAGCTAATCGCATAATCATTAGTATTAAAATTTCCTGCAGTGTCATTGCATCTAACATAATAATTGTAAGCAGTTCCATTTGTCAATCCAGTAATTAAGCTTGAATGGCTTGTTCCCCCTGTTGTTATAAAAGTGTTTGTCATAGAGGAATAAGCTGTCCCATAGGTCGTTGAATATCTGCATATTGCATTCTCATTTGTGTTTAGAGAAATAGTTGTTTGAGTTGTTCCTTGTGGAAGAGTTCCAGTAGGTGCTCCATTTGACCTTGTTGGAGGAGTTACATCTAAGCATGTTCCTCCACTCTCACTTGTATCACTTGCGCTTGAACAACCCGTATCAATTGGATAATCGCTGCATCCATTTGCATCATTATCAATTCCATCATTACATTGAACCGAGATAATTCCTGCTAAACTAGTTATCTCTGTCTGACTTAAGCTTCTATTGTAAATTCTTACTTCATCTATAGTGCCGTCGAAAATATCTGTATAAGGTAGTGCTGCCATAAATGCTCCGATTCGCACATCAATAGAATTACTGCCAACAACTAGGTTGGTGAGTACAGTATTTGTATCTTTGATACCATTTTTATACAAACTCATCGTGGTTCCATTGTATACTCCACATAGATGATGCCAAATATTGAGGCTTACTGTAGAAGCACTTGTAACAATTTTTCTTGAACCAGACACGCCTGTTGAAATACCAAAAGCATAATTTCCACTCGGAGTCAAAGAAAATTCGTATAATGAAAAAGGGTCAAATGCTGACGCACCAGCAGTTTGCGTAGCCTTCGCGATAATAATGTTTCCGTCAGTAGCATAGATGGAAGTAACATTAACCCAAGCACATAAGGTCAATGCAGTGAAACCTTCTAGAGAATTGCTATCAGGTACTGTTACATACATACCATTAACACTTTGAACACCATTAAATTTAAGTCCTTGCCCTATCTTGCCTGTAACAAAAACAGGACTATTAACAAGAACTCCATTATGTCCATTTCCAGATTCATCATTGGCATTTCCATTAAAAGGATAATAAGCAACTAAAGAAGAATCTCCACCAGAAACACACCTTCCTGTTGCATTACAAGTATATCCTGCTCCATATGAAGAACAATCTCCGCAGCTTCCGCTACATCCATCACTGCCACATTCCTTTCCAGCGCAGTTAGGGGTACAAGTTGCGTTCTGACATTGCAAGAGGTTAAACCTGCACTCTCGCATATCTCCAGGAGGATCGCAAGTGAGAGTTCCTGAAGTGAATCCTAAATCAGTGCAATCAGTCACACCTCCCCAGTCAGTTCCATCACATGCTTCCCACATCTCTCTTATATTATTTCCACAGATAGCTCCACCTCCTGGTCTGAATAAGAATCTTTCAATTCCGCTAAAAATATATTTGTCAGTTTTTGAGCCCATAGTGAATTCGTTTGAACTCGATTTATACAAAGGAAAAATAGAAAGTTTTGTGAGGTTTGAAACATTCAATTGTTCTAGATGGAGTTCAAAGCCCCTTGATTCTAACTCATAAAGAATGAAATGCCTTGTAACTGTTTCTTTGCTCGTTGCATTTTCAAACAAGAAAACCACCCCGGTAAAGTCTCCTTTTCCAGGATTTCTCGTGATTATAAGACTGACGTTGTTTCTCGTTTCATTAATTCCTATAACTTCTACGCTCGCATCCATAGTGAACTGCCCCATCTGGACATTTTCTGAACCTTTTTGAATAACATTCCTTACAGCAACCCAGATAAGGGCAATAGCAACTAAAGAAACAAGAATTATAATTAATGTAATTATAACTGTAGAAAGTCCCCTCTTCCCCTTTTTTTTCATAAATAGAATTGATTTAGATATTTTATATACATTTCTGTAAAAATTTAATTTCATTCCAGTTTATCTATCTTAGACAGATCTTTTATTGCAGAAATCAGGTCTTTGAGATTCTTAGAGGGCTCTCCTAAGCTCAAAACTAAGTAAGGAAGATTTTCTTCAGAAGATTTTTTGTGTGCTTTGAGCAAATCAGAAATGATTAGCCTTTTCTTATTGTAAGCAATTAATAATTTCTCTTCTCCCTCTTCTTTTACCTTTAGAATTAAATCATTTTTATTGAAGCTCTGAATATCAGTAATCTCGATATCTCTCTTTGAAAGAAACTCTTTTACTTTATTGAAGAAATTCTCGTCCTGCTTCTGGCTTGTTTTTTTTCTTACAGCCTTTTTCCTCTCTTTTTTTACTTTTATTTTCTCTTTCTTCTGTTCTTTTTCTTCTGCATCAAATATTCCAAGTTCCTCTTCTGGTGTTTCTAAAACAGATTCAACCTCTATTTCTTCTGGCTCTTCTTTCATTTCAATCTGTAAGGGCTCAGCAAGCAAAGGAACTCTTTTTTTATCCAATTCTTCTTCATTAACAAGGAAATATCTCCAATAAATTTCATTGTCTCTCGTGAAGGCAATTGCAAAATCCTTGATTTCTCTTAGAGCCACTCTTATTGCTGGCTGCTGTTCGCTGTCTTTCAAAAATCCTTTCTCTTTTATTAAAAGGAACGCTTCTTTCTCTTTGCCTTTTAGATATTGGGAAAACCTTTCCAATTGCGGCTCCTGGCCAGGAAGGAGATAGAGAGGCGAGTTCCCCACTTTGGTATCACTAATTAAAACTTTTTTCTCATAGAACATCTCTGAAAGAAAAGCAGAAGCGAATAATATACTAAGTCCAGTCGCCTTAGCTATATGAACAGGAAGGCTCGGTCCACTCATTCTTAAAAGCGAGATAATCTTCTCTTTTATCTGCATAGCATCCTGTTGCATAACCTGAGAAAATCGAATCGATTAATAAAATTTATTGTGATGAATTACTGTTCTATGAACTTTGCTGAAAACAAAAACTTGTCTTTTCTCTTGATAAAAGGAAACTGGTTCGTTATTTCCAGCTGAAAAAGATTTCCTTTCCCTAAAACCTCTGCATAGTTCCCTACCTCCTTCAGCTTTTCATATCTCTCCATGACTTCTTCAACATAGCTATCCTGGCTGTAGAAAACACTTCCGGATTCGTCTTTTCCGCAACCCCATCCGTTATACCCTCTCAGTGCTGCTTCCCATCCAGAGTAGAGAACATTTCTCTGAGAACAGCCTTGAAATATTTTTCCGTCTTTGTAAGCTTCATAAGAATTCTTTAGAATTTTTGCTCCAACATCTATGTTCAATTGTGGACTTCCTAGTAATTCCCTCTTGCATTCTTCTTTATCTTCTGGAAGTCCGTACTCCCCACAATGAATCAGGTTTATCTGCATCAATCCGACAGAACTTCCGCTAAAAGCCTTAGCCTTGCAACTGGATTCCTGCATCATCAGAGAAAGCAGGAGAAGAGGGTCAGAAATCTCGTTTTCAGAAGAAGAATCTACAATAATCTTTGCATAAGAACTGCATTCGCTTCCACATTCACATTTTCTTTCCACAATGCTGTTCTCTTTTGCATAATCCAATATGCTCTCCATGTATTCGTAATCTGCAGTAACTAACCAAGAAGTCTTATAGAAATAATTCTTTTCTCTCTGAATATTCATTTCTTCCAAAGCCCCAATTCCAACAAAAGAACTCCTCACTTTAGCCGTAGAAGAGAGAAAGCTCATAAGCGCTAGAACGCAAACTACTACAACTCCGATTACGAGAATCGTTACAGGAATATCTCCACGCTTGTTTTTTCTGTTAACCATTTTCTTTCAGAATATTGTCTATTAGTTCTTTATCTTTGTAATTAGCAAGTTGATGCGCAAAAGAGGTTTTTTCTTTCAGCACATTAGTGATTTTTACGTCTGTTTCGAGATTTCCAACTCTTATAGCCTTGACTTTTGACATAAGAGAAGAGAAGAAAATAAAGAGGAGCAAGATGCCTATTATAACGAGAGTTGCAATTATCCAAGTGAGTGTCTCTCCAATCTGTGCTCTTTTATCTCTTTTAATGATCTTTCTATAGCTTGACATTTTTCTCTGTTTTTCTTACAACGCTTAGAATTTTTATTATGTATTGATTATTGGAATCGTCCACAGAGTAGAAGCTTTTTCTGACGCACTTAGCCAGTTTTTCTAGCGATTTGTCTGCCTGCAGAGAACAGCTGGAGAGCCATTTGTTGTTTCCTGCGCTGATTTCCAAAAAAGGAGTGTTCATATCCTCTAATTTATAAATTTCTACCTGTATGTAGTACTGCTCTTCTTCCCATTCTGTAGTTTGGAAATTCAGATGGCACATACTCAAAAAGCTCGCTCCTGTCATTGGATTTCCCTGTCCATTTAAAATTAAATTCGGAGTTATCCTTCCTCCATAAGAAACACAGTCTGCAATCTGGTTTCCTAAAACATTGGCTTCTATCTCTCTAACATCATAAGGACTTCCATAGAACACATAGACCATTCCAAAAATGCCTGCTGCAACAATAATCAGAACTGCAAACCAGTATACAGAGATTATCTTGTCTGCTCTTTTATTTTTTATCAAACTCATCATTTTAAAACCTCACCTGTTTAAAATTGCTGGACCTTCCACATTTATTTTGTAAGCATTCACTTTGATGATGTAATTTTTTTCAGGATAAACATCTGGGTAGGAAGTCACTTCTACATCGTTAAAGAAAGAATAGCTATACCCTCCATCCCTGCTCAGTTTCACTGTTACGATATTTCCGTTTATCTCTACTATGTCTTCTCTGTTTACTCCGTTTTTTTCTGCGAGATTCATAGCATCTTCCATGTTCAACTTCATTTCCATAACTGGTTTCGCAGAATCAATGAGCAGTGCGATATTTTTCGCATAACTCTGTTCTAACACAATTGCTCCGTTTCCCTGCCTTAAAAGAAAGAGAATGAGAATCGCAAGAAAAGCCAGATTCAATACAATAAAAATCACATTTTCTATAAGAATAGTTCCCTTCCTGTCACGTCTCTTTTTCATAAATATAAAAGAAGAATATCGTTAATAAAATTATCTTAGGCTAAGGTTTCAACATCTTCACATTTGAGCTGCTCATAGTCTCCAGAATTGGCTTCTATGATTGTAGGAGCGAGATAGTTGTGTTCTGACTCTCCCTGTATTATTGCTCCAAGCAAATATGTCTTGTCCTGTTCAGCTGACTTTGTCTGTGAAACCAAAACTGCTACTATCCTAATAGGAAGGACTACTGGCGCCCAAAGTCCACTTATAAAACCATCTAAGATTTGGTCGAGAGTTCCTATAACGCTGAATTCCCCCATCATTACGAGATGCTGTTTTTTAACATCAATATATCCAAAATAAGAGTTTTTAGATTCAAGAGCATCTGAAATTAATTCTGAATTCTTCAATCCTAAGAAGTAATCCATGTAAGTTATTTCTTTTCCAGGAACATTCGTATTTGCGAGATAAGTGTAGAATTCCTGCTTGTTTATAAGAGAAGGATAATCGCTTGCTGGAAGGTCTGGGATTCCTAAATCTGTTGTAAACATGCTATACAAACTGTCATCAAACGCTATTTGCGAGCAGATAGAACAGTAGAGTTTAGGTGTAGGTCCATTTACTTCGTACCTGATTTCTGTTCCAACATAATCCAGTTTTCCCTCTCCAAATTTCCACCAGCAATCAGCTCCCTGTTCTGCAAGAACTTGATATACTCCTTCTTTTGTTCCTACTTTCTTTATTTCAGGAGAAGTCATTTTCTCACAGCTTCCATCTTTTGAAAGACAGATATAACTCGTCTTGCAGTTGATTGGAGTTGTTAGTACTTTTTGTGTTAGAAAATTCGTACTCCGAGTAACAACAGAGGTATGGCAAATCTGACTCTCTGTCTCTCCACCAAGATTCAGCCTAACTAAAAAGTAAACTATGACTATAAAACTCGCTATAAGAACAATAAAAAGAACTATCTGCGCTGTTGAAATATCTCCCCTTTTTTTGTCTATCATATTACCCCCAATCTTTTAAGAGCCAAGTACAATCCTCCAAGTACCAATACAAAGAATATTACCCAGATTAAATATTTCATTATCTCATCATAATTCATACGATACCTCCAAAATTAAAAGAGTCATGGATTTCCTGTTCATTTTCTCTTTATTTCTATCTCTTCATTTACTTTTGTAATTGAAAGAGCTATTCCACCTTTTTCTATCTTTATCTTTTCAAAGTTCTCGAGATTAGAGACAACAACGCAAGAGCCTTTGTCATCGCATTTTTCTATCTGCCTCTTCTGCCAATTAAAAATTTCAAAAGTAACAGCTTCGCATATACAAATGCAGTTCTCTTCTACACACTTGTTTGGCTTTGTCTCTCCATTTGTAAAACTAAGAACATACCAACCAGAAGGATTTGGAATAAGTTTGCCTTGTTCAAGAGGTGCTCCTCCCGCATTTACTCTCTCTATCTCTGCTTTTAATCCGTTATTGCTGTTCATAATTTCTTCTGCCTGTTTCTTTTTCTGGTCTCCTGTTGCCGAAAGATAAATAGAGATAAGGAGAAAAACCAGAAATCCAATGCAGATTATAGCAACGACTATTTTCAGAACTTCTTCTGGCAATAGAGTTGTTCCTTTACGATTCTTCATTTTAATACAGAGACCCAAGCACCAAGTCCTTTGAAAAAATCAAAAATCTGATTTTTAAAAACAAAATAAATCCCAACTAGAACTGCAACAACAACCAAGGCTCCTAAAATCAATTTTATGAGCTGTTCTGTTTCCATACTTATGTTCCTCTAAAAAGATTTTTAATTCGTTCTATTAAATCGATGCCCTTTCCCTTGAGAATAAAAATAGCAATCACCAATACTACTAGAACTGCCAGTGCAATGAGCAACCATGGGAGATAATCTGCAACTATTCCCTTTTTGTTTCCTCTTTTCTTCATGAAGGGAAATATGCAAGAATATTAATAAACTTTCCTACAATAATCTTTAAAAGAAGCTAGTTCATGCTTTTCGGATGAAAAATTTGAGAAGCTTAGTTGCTGCGGCTTTCTTATCTATCTCTCTGCTTTCTCCTATGAAATCTTTTTCCGATAAGGAAACTGTTTTCAATGAGACTTATTCTGTTCCAATGGTTTCAGAAAATGGAGAAAAAACACAGGAACAATTGAGAGTCCAGGCAGACATGGATAGTGAACTCAATACTCTCTATCTCAATATTTATACTCAAGATTACAATAGAAAAAATTGGATAGGAAGTGAGAAGATTTCTCTTCCACTCTCAAGCAGGCATACGAGTATAAATTACAATTTCTCGAGAATTTTTATTCTCAAACCCCAAAGGGTAAAAATCAAGGAACAAATACAGAGAGCTTACACTGTTCCAAAATACAAATGGAGTTCAGAATTAGAGTCTTATGAAGAAAAAGAAACAGTGCAATTGATGATGGAAACGAGCGAAACAGTAGTAGACAAATTATTCTCAGCAATTCCTTTTCTAGACAAGCTCTACGAGAAATACATAAAGAATTCAAAAGAAAAAGAAGAAGAATACTATGATGAAATATTTGAAGAAATCAATGAAGACTATGTAAGGCTGAAAATTTCTCCCTACATTCCAAACGATTTAATAGGACAGACAGAGACAGCAAGAGAGTATGTGATAGAGTTTGATACGGGAAACACGCAAGATAAGATTCCTATGTTCGTCTGGCTTAAAATTGCTCTTGGAGATCCTTCGCAAGCTTCTCATGGTTCTTTTCCGAATAGATACGGAGAACTGGAAAATATCCTGATTAAATTCAATTTGAACGAGGACAAGATCAAAAGAGAGGAACTGTATTTCTATTTTTTTCATGAAGAGGAATTAGAACATTTGAATGTAGCACAAAAAGATATATCTGGAACAAAAGATAATCCTGCAATAATCACTCTAAGAAGTTTAGAACAATATGAAGGGCAGTCTTATGAAAAAGACAAGATACTCCGAATAGGCAAAGGAGAATACATTCTTCAGGAGATGGGGGATTCAGCAGAAAAAGATATTTTGTTGGAGGTAAGACAATTTGAAACAGTCAAAGACAGAGAAATTTTTATGGAAAGGGGAGGGGGGAAACTTTCCTATCCTTCTTTTTTCAGAGAGAGCATTCTTTCTTATATCTCAAAACCAACCATAGAAGATGTCCTAGATCCATTACAGCAGTTCAATGAAGAGCAGCTCTCAGCTTATTTCGATTTAATCCTGGATTACTCTGAAAGAACAGGGATGCAAATCCTGCTTTCAGAAAATGAATATGAAAACCAGGAAATACTCAAAGCAATAAAAGAACAGCAAATGAATTCAGAAGAATAAAAAATAAACTAAGCTCCTAAATTTCCCAATACAATCACAGTCAATAAGAAGAGGGCTATTATTGATACGAGCGCTGTAATAACATACAATCCAACTCCTTTCTTGAGATTCAATCCGGTTTTGTTGGTTTTTTCCAGTTTGTCCTCTCCAGAATCGATAACAACTAAAGCTCCTGAGAGAATGAAGATTATTTCTATGATATAAATTCCTACGATTATCTGCAAAATATAAGGAGGAATCATCTTCAGATAATCAAAAATGCCTGTGATAGAACTCAAGCTTCCTAATCCAGCAATTGCTTCGCTACTTCCAATGTCTTTTAATATATACAATTTCCTAAGTATAGCAGTTATCATGGCTGCAAGTCCAACGACAATTCCAGAGAGCAGAGGAGCAAGGAAAGTCATATTGCTCTTCATGTCAGAGATTATTTCTGCTAACATGTCTCTCAATCTATCTGTTATCTTGCCTATGTTCTTCACATATTCAGAGATGCTTATCAAACTCAGAGCAGCAATCATCAGTCCTTTTTTTGCAGATTCAACGAGAATCTTCATGCTCGTAGCAATTAATTCAGAAGGATAGTAGACTAAAGCTCCTCTCTTGTTGTCAAATATAGCTCCTTCAACAGACATTCCCATCTGCATTATGTTGTAGCTCACTCTTCGGAAAAAGTCCTCTGTCTTCAGTCCTTTTGAAGATTCAGCGACTTTGCTGAATGCGAGTTCAGGAGGAGTTCCGTTCCCTATCCTGTTACCTAACTGGAACAGAGAATTATTGAACTCAACTTCGAGTTGTTTTGTCTTTTCCCTTTCCTTAATGAGGTCTTTTGTTTTCTCTCTATATGCGATAGAAAAGAACATCGCAACTCCTAATATAAAAAACACTCCTAAAACCAGAGCTCCTATTCCAAAAGGTCCTATCATCACACCATTGACATCTGTAAAGCCGAATATGGATTCATCTCCAAAAAAACTTATTCCTAATTCAGCGAAAGTATAATCTGATTTCAGTCCAATCATAGCAGGAAGAGGAGTATACTGAAAAATCAGAGGAAGAAGCCCAATTAGGAAAAATGGAAGGCATGCAAAAAAGGCTTTCGCGTAATGAGCCTTGCTCTTGTAAACAGGATAGAGAGGATTTCTTTCTAAGAGTTCTGTTTCTCCATATCCGCCAGGACGCAAAAACAGAATCTTGTCTGTGAGGTAAAAAACAAAAAACGGGATTATCAGATTAAAGAGAATAAGAACATGGTACCACTTCAGGAAATCTCCTAGCATTGCAGACGCAAGAGGAAGAAGAGCCAGACCGAGAGTAGGAAGCACAACTCCGAGCATATAGACGTTTGTCAATGGACTTCTAACCTCATGGGTGAATTTCAACATCTTGTCATGAACCCCATCTAACACTACTTGCAGAGACTTTTCCAGTGTGACAATCCTCTTAGCCTCATCAGGTTCAAACAAACTGCTTTCAATTAAATGAAAAGCTTCAATGAATTCTATAGAATAATCTCTCCAAGTATCCAGATAATTATCCAGACTTTCTTTTATTGTGGAGAATTTCCCCACCTCCACATTATAAAAAACTTTCTTGAAATCCAGAGCAAGCGGGTATTGCAAGTGTTGAGAGGCAAAAGAAATTGCCTTCTCCAAATTAGGGGTATGTCTCATATAAACAACAATGTACAGTATCGCAGGAACCATCTGACTCGAAGCTTTTAAACGCCATTTATTCGCTAGCCTTTGGGGGTATCCATTAGTGAAATAAAAAAGGAACATAGAAAAAACCAGCACTAAGCCCAAAAACAAAAGCGGAAAATTTTCCAGTCCTCCTTTGAGAAAAGCGATTGCAACAGAAATCAAGAGTCCGATGAAAAAAACACTGATAAAGGCCATTACGCTCAAGGTAATAGGCTGCCAGGGCTGCAAATCCAGATGCGCAATCTCCAGATTTCTTCTTATCCTGTCCTCGTCTTTTTTAGCAGGCTTCAGTTTTATCACATTCCCAAGAGTATGGCACCATGTCTCGTATTTCGATAAGTCAGGAGCCATCTCTTCTTTGAATTTCTCGTAATTTTCGCTGTAATTCACATCTTCCACGCTTTCTGTTCTTATTCTCTGTTCTATTCTCGCTGCATGCCTCTTGAGAATTTCGTCTATATTCGGATTGTAATTTGGGTTATAAGGTGGTTCCATTTTCCTCTTTTCCTATAATATAAAATAAGAATAGAATTATAAACCTTTTTAGATAGGAAGTTTTACTTTTTTCTAGTCTTAAAGAAAACAAAACTTATCAGACCAAAAAGAAACAATCCAACTCCAAGCCAAGAAAGATTGTTTCCGCTTAGAATTCCTATAGAATTTCCTGTCAGATTAGCAGAAATAAAAAATAGGGAAGCTAAGAAAGTTATTATTGAAATAGCAGCAAATAAATTCCTCTCTAATCCTCGTCTTTTAGGATATAAATCCCTAATTTTTTCATCTAGCTTTTCCTTTACTTTTTCTGAGGGCGCAAATTTAATGGCTCCTTTATACATCTCATTTGCCTTTTTAGGATTTCCAGCCTTAGTCCACATATCCCCTGCATGCCTGTATCTGTCGAAAGTCTTTTTGTACCAAGCATTCATCTCAGCAACAGGCAGATGAGAATAACGTTCCTTCTGATATGTTCTCTCTGCTAAAATCTTCGCCCTTCTCTCTAAATCCTCTGCAGCCTTTTTAACGCTTTGATAAGCCATTAAAAATCAAAGAAAAGTTTCTTTAAATATTTTTGTCAAAAACAGGTTAAAAATTCTTTTTTTTAATTTGCTCATTCAGCCATTTTTGCCACAATGGGAAAACTCTCTCCCCTGCAGGAATTCCTATTTCTTGCCTTATCTTGTCAGAAAATTCATAAAACATATGATTAGAAAGGGTATTGAACTTCGCCTCCAGAATATTGTTGTAGCCTGTTTTTTTTGCAACATCTACGATTTCTTTTTTTATCTTTGCTCTCAGCAGAATGTTATCATAAATAGCATCCCAGTTTCCAGCCCAGCCCTTGACATTGGAAGCAATGCTCTTGATGACCTCGCTGTCTCCATTGATTAAATCGCTGCTCGGCTCTAACTCGTCTTTTTCAATGTTGTAATTCAGCAGGTCTGCAAATCCCTTTTCCAAGAGAGGATCTTGTTTCCAGTTTTTTCTCACTTCAGAAAGCTGAACAACTCTTCTCATAGAATGCAAACCATCAGGGGTTTTTATCGGATTGCAAACAAGAATTATATCTGTAGCTTTGAAGCTCGTTGCAGGAACTTCCAAATCATTCACAACTCTGTCAAAAACTCCGTATGGACTCGCTCCATGAATTGTTCCTGCCACAACATTCGCCAGTGCTCCCACACGCATTGCTTCGTAAAGCGCTTTCGCTTCAACGCTCCTGACTTCTCCGATAATCAAGCAGGAATCTCCAAGCCTCAAGCTCGTTCTTATTCCGTCATCTGCAGAAACCTCTGTGGTCGTTTTGAGCAGAGCAGAACGCACTTTCATTCTGAGAATATCATATTCCAGTTTTCTCATGGACTCAACAGGCAGTTCTAGAGTATCCTCAATTACTATAATCCTGTGCTTGGGAATGATTTCCAGCATTAAACTGCCGAGCAGAGAGGTTTTTCCAGAGCTCCTGGTTCCTGCGACCAGCAATGTTCTTGCACCGTCAATCAAAAAACTCAATAAACCGGCTGTAAAAGAATTTATCATCCTGTTCTGCACAAATAAGGGCAGAGTCCAGGGTTCTTCTCTGTGCCTTCTTATTGCATAAGCCAGACCATCAGGAGATAATGGGTTTTGTATTATGGCAATTCTGGCTCTTATTTTTCCTACTTCCAACTGAGTGTCGAGAATAGGATTGGCTTCGTCCAAAGGCCTTCCAGAAATCATCCTGAATTTTGCTGCCCAAGAGTCTATGTCTGCCTGGCTAGGAAGGATGTTAGTTGAACACTCGTCAAAATCCTGGTGTCTCACAAAAATATTCGTCATCGGAATAGGTGCATTGAGAACAATATCCTGCAGTTTCTTGTCCTGCAGCAGCACTTCTACAAGCCCAAATCCGATTGTCTGACGAACTAGAATTGTTGCGAGCTTGTTCAAATCAGAATAATCCAGCTTTATCCTCTTTGTCTGAGATAAGTCCTGAAGCAAATCTTTTGAGATATTGAAAAAAACCTGCCTTATCCTCTCCACATCTGTGAATTCCTCTGCCTTAGGCTGATGTTCTATGAGAACTCCTCTTGCCAGATTAAGAAGCGTGTTGTAGTCTTCATCGAGAGAATTCTCAGGAGGATTCACATGATAAACCAGCTTTGATTCGTCTTTCCTTTTCAAAATCGTAACAATAGAAGTATCGTAATCTTCTCCTATCTCATACTGGTCGATAATTTCTGCATCCTCAGGCAAATCAAAAATCAGCCTTGTAAAAGTGAAATTGGGAATTACATCTGGCTTGAATATTCTGTTGTATATTCCTCTATCGCCTTTTCTGTAACTCTCCAAATACGGAAGAGCGAGCTGAATCATCTTTGTTTTTTCGAGAAGAGCGAGAATTCTTTCCAAAAGATAAACATAACTCTTCTGGTCGGTTTGATAAGACAATTCTGTTCTCTCCAGCAGGATTTTGGATTCGATTATTATTTTCTTGAGTTCCAGATATGCAGAAATAGGGTCCTGTCTCAGTAAAAGCAAAAAAGAGAAAATCTCGTTGTATCTCTGGCTGAAAGACTGTTCATTGCCCGTGAGTTTGTCCTGAGAGAGGATTTTTTCCTGTTTCAGGAGATAAATATAAAGCTGGCTTATTTCTAGCAAAATCGCTGTTTCCTTGAAGTCATAATTGTAATTTTTCTGCTGAACAAAAATGAGCCTTGAAACACTCGGATTTTCTGCTAGTGCATCCATTGTTCTTGCCATAACTTCTGGATAATCTGCAAGACTTGGAACATAAGGGGCTCCAAGATAATTGATATAAAGAACATCCTCTCCCCCCTCTCTTCTGACCTGCTGGGAATACAGTTTCTCCTCTCTAGCTTGCATGAATAAAAAAGATGTGTCTAGTTTAAAATATTTTGTATATCCTGTTTTTACGCTTTATAGGAAAGTCAAGAATAGCAAAAAAATTTAAAGCATCTTAACCTCTCTAGTTTATGGATGAACAGGCAGATTATACAGGACAATATTATTCTGACATAAGCATCAAAACGAGAGACATAGAAGACAAACAGAGAGTCCTTAAAGATAGAGTTCTGCTTATAGGACAGAACCTTATAGAGCTGAAAGATAACACAAACCAAAAGATTCTGGAAATGAAGAGAGATATTGAAATAATAAAACAGAACATAGAGAGAATGGCCTCTTTCCTAGAGACAATTTCAAGTGAATTTTCAAGATTTGCAAAAAAAGAGGACGTGGAAATTTTGGCAAAACAGGCAAGGATGTTTCAGCCTTTTGCTGGAAAAAGGAATTAGAAAGATTAAAAAATATTTAACAACTGGTATAGAGATAAAATGGCGGTTTTAGAGCAGGTAATCAAAATGAAAGGACAAGGACTCTCTGAGGGGGACATCGTCACAGAACTATCACAGCAGGGAGTTTCTCCGAGAGAGATAAATGATGCTCTAAGACAAGCACAGATTAAAAGCGCTATTTCTGGTTCAGTAGACGTAGAGGGAATGGAACCATCAATAATGTCTGAAGAAAATGTTCCAAGTCCAAATGAAATTCAAAGTCCAGTATATGTTCCAAGAACTTATGAAGAGGAGCCATATGTCCAGCCAGAAACTTATCCACAAGAGGTTTATCCTCCTACTCCTATGGAATACGCCCCGCAAGAGCAATACTACGCTCCAACAGAAGGCTATGAGCAATATGGTGCAGGAACAGATACCAATACAGTGATGGAGATTGCAGACCAGATTTTTTCAGACAGAATAAGAAGAGTCCAAAAACAAGTGGATGATGCTACAGAAATCTCCAGTATATTGCAGGCAAAAATGGAAAACATTTCAGATAGGCTGAAAAAGATAGAGATGATAATCGACAAACTACAGATTGCTATTCTTGAAAAAGTGGGGGATTATGGAAGAAATTTGGAAAGTGTTAAAAAAGAAATGTCGATGATGCAAGGTTCTTTTTCCAAGATGATTTCTCCTATAAGAAGGGTAGAAAGAAAATATTCAGAAGAAGAAACCAGTGAAGAAGAACCAAAAAAAAGAACTTCTAAGAAAAAATAAATTTTATTTGTTTTCTGTTTAATCTCTTGTCCAGAATGGCTTAAACATTACCGGCTCCTTGCTCTTGTCTCTAGGAGACGCGCTTCCTATGATAACTGCAATCAGGATGAACAGCACTATTGCCCCAACCACTATCGCCCAGTTTTCTGCCCACCACTGTCCTGACTGCCAGCCAACAGCTCCTGCAGATTGTATGATAACTACCCCAATAGTTATAACTCCAACTCCAAGTAGGATGTAATTAATCAGATTACTGTTTGGGTCTGCAAATAATCCTACAATAATCATTATCCCTAAGATAATTGCCAATGCCACTCCCACTCTTGGAAATATCTGCGAGAAAAAATCAGGAACAAAGGTGAACTGTAATGCCATAAGTGCAACAGCCAGTGCAATTATTCCATTCACAACTCTGTTGTCCTTGAATATCTTCACTCTCGTTAGGATTCCAAAAACCAATGCAAATATCAAAAGAAAGGGGAGAAGATAACTGAAAAAGCCAGCATCTGCCCATTTAGTGAGCAAATCTCCTAAAGCTCCGCCAGGAAAAGCAGAAGCAAGTACAAACACCCCATTTAACATAAGAAGAAATATGAAAATATATTTAAATATGTTTCGTAAAAATCAAAATCCTAAGATGACTTTTTTTCTTTCCCAATTAAAACCAATGCTAATGCAATAGCTATAACAACTACAAAAGCGATGTTAGTCCAAATCTGACTTTGTCCAGAGAAAAAGCTGCTCACTGTAGTATTCCAGCCAGTAGCCCATAAAACTGCTCCAATAAAAGCAATTCCAATAAGAATTCCCAATACCCACTTCATCCACTTTTCCAGTTTAAATCCTTCTTTATCTCCAAATACGAACCCCCAAAGAAGCAGGATGACAAAAACAACCACAACAGCTACTGCAAAGAAAAGAATCATATTTCCTACAATCAGCTTAGGTACACCTGCTCCGACAAAAATTAAACCTACAACAAAAGCAGTAAGAGCATTCAGTTGTTTTTTTCCTTCCCCTAAGAGCTTTGTCCTCTCCAAAACTGCAAAGACTAGAAAGAAAACCAGCAAAAATGGAAAGAGATATTCTGTAAAAATCCAGTGTTGTAAAAAAGTAGTTTCTGCCATATTTAAAATTTAAACTCCAATAATCCTATTCATAAATTTACAAAGATTGAATATATAAAAAGGTTACGCTTTTCTTCTAAGCCATATCTTCAGGTATTTCTTCTATATTAGAATCTGAACCAGGCAAAGCAGACTTATTTATTAGAAACACATCTCCAACTGCCCTTACGAACTGATGAGGAATTATGACTCCTTTAGCTCCTCCTATCATAGAGCCAACGCTTCCTCCGACTTTTATCCTCCAACCATCTATTTTGTTGTCCGAAAGATTAACTTCCTCTATCTCCCCGAAAAAATCTCCAGAATCAGTGTATACTCTTGTTCCCATAACCTCACTAATCTTTTTTATTCTCATGACTAAATTTGTTATGTGATATTTAAATAGTTTTCCATAATCTAAAATATACTAAATTAAAATAGGATAAGCTTTATAAAAAAACCAAACATAGGAGATACATGATAAACAAGAGAGAGATACTGATAATTCCGCTTATCATCATAATCATTGCTTTCTCTGTAAATCTGTCTTTGAGCAATTTGGACTGGTGGGACGCAATTCCCTCTACTCTCCTCGCAGTTGCTATTGTTATTTTAGTAAATGTTTTTATTAAAAAATTAATTGCTTATAGATTAGATTCTGAAATAGAAATGAAGATATGGGAAATTGGGAAATTCGGATACCTAAAAGATAAACATGCAAAGAAACCTTTCCCAATCGGAGCCTTTTTTCCTCTAATCTCAAAAATAATCCTGTTCCCATTAAAGAGTTTTGTCTGGATGGCTTCTCTTGTTTTTGACATAAAACCACGAATCTATCGTGGAGCAAAGAGGTTCGGCTTGTACACGTTTTCAGAAGTGACAGAATATCACCTTGGACTGATTGCTGCATCAGGAATCATGGTAAACCTAATCATGGCAGTAGTTGGCTATTTCCTTGGTTTCCCTCTTTTTGCTAGACTCAATGTATATTATGCCTTTTTCAACATGCTCCCTTTTTCTGAGCTGGATGGAAACAAGATATTTTTCGGAAATAGAATTCTCTGGGCATTTTTAGCTTCTTTGGTTCTGATTGGAATGCTCTTTGCCATCTTTATAGTATAAAACAAAACTGAAAAAAGAAATAAATACCCTTTGTTCTCATAATTCTAATGGACTTTTTAAAAGACATCTCTCCACGTGAATACCAGCAAAAAATATTTGAATCCTGCAGAGAAAAGAACTGTCTCGTGGTTCTTCCTACTGGCTTAGGAAAAACTCTTATTGCCCTTATGCTAACAATAGAGAGGATGAAGACTTTTCCTGGAGAGAAAACTGTTTTCTTAGCTCCTACAAGGCCATTAGTTGAACAACACTTGAATTATTTCAAAAAACATCTTCCAGAGCTTTTTGGAGAGATGACTCTCTTCACAGGGCAGGTAGATGCAGCTCAGAGAAAAAGCCTCTGGCAGAATTCTGATGTTGTCTTCTCTACTCCTCAATGCGTTGCAAATGATTTGAGAAATGGTTTGTATGATTTGAAGAACGTCTGTCTCCTCATAGAAGATGAGGCTCACAGATGCATAAAGAACTACGATTACAAATACGTAGCACAGAATTATACAGAAAATGCCATACATCCGAGAATTATAGGACTGACTGCCTCTCCTGGAAGCGATAGCAGCAAGATAAAAGAAATCTGCAAAAATCTCTCAATAGAAGAGGTAGAATTAAAAACCAGAGAGAGCGAGGATGTAAAATCTTATTTGCAGGAACTCAAGATAGAAAAGAGAATCATAGATTTTCCAAAAGAATTAGATGACATAAGAGCTCCGCTAAGGAAGTTGTTTAATTCTTATGTCGAGGAGCTTAAAAATCGTAAAGTGCTTTTTGAACAGCCTTCTAAAATAAAACTAATTGAGCTACAGAAAAAACTGATGAACATGATTTCAATGGGGAATAGAAATTACAATTATCTTCTGGCAGTTTCCTCTTGTAGCCAGGCAATAAAACTCCAGCATGCCCTTGAACTGCTGGAAACTCAAACCCTCTCTAGCTTTAACAAATATCTGAAAGAGCTATTCAAACAGTCTTCTGAGAAAAAAAGCAGAGGCGTTATAAAGTTAGTGAGCAAGCCAGAGTTCAATCTCGCTTACATAAAGAGCAATGAACTGCTCTCGAGAGGAGTAGAACATCCGAAAATAGAAGAAATTATCAAGCTAGTTTCTCAAGAAAAAGCAAAAAATAGCAAGATAAAAATCCTGATTTTTACCCAATTCAGAGAGACTGCAGCTATAGTTTCAGGAAAACTGAATCAATTGAGTGGAGTAAGGGCAAAGATTTTTATTGGACAGGCAAAAAGGGCTTCTCAAGGAAAAGTCACAGGGTTAAGTCAGAAAGAACAGAAGAAGATAATAGAAGAGTTTTCCTCAGGAGAGGTGAATGTTTTATGTGCTACATCCATAGGAGAAGAAGGACTGGATATTCCAGAAGTCAACATAGTTGTTTTCTATGAGTCAGTTCCAAGTGCAATAAGAAAAATCCAGAGAGGAGGAAGAACAGCGAGATTAATGACTGGAAAACTCATCATGCTTATCACAAAAAACACGAGAGATGAAACCTTTTACTATGTAGCCAATGCTAAAGAAAAAAAGATGCATAAAACTATTCAAAGTATAAAAGACGAGATGGCAAATGACAGGCTGAAAGACAAATCAGAAAAACAAAAAACTCTATAACCTAAATCTTTATAAAAAAATATTTTCTCTGTTAAAAAGTATGGCACGAATTATTAAAAAAGGGTTCACATTTGATGATGTGACTATTGTTCCGGAATACAATAAAATTCTCTCAAGAAAAGAAGTTGACTTTAAAACGAGAGTTACTAGAAACCATTATATCAACGTCCCACTAATTGCAGCCAATATGGACACTATCTGTGAAGCAGAAATGGCAATTGCTTTGGGAAAGCTTGGAGGACTTGGAGTTATTCATAGATTTATGTCAATAGAAGAACAGGCAAAACAAGTTACAGAAGTAAAAAGCCACGGATTGCTCTGTGCAGCTGCAATAGGAGTAAAGGATGCAAGAGAAAGAGCAGAGGCTCTTGTAAATGCTGGTTTGGAAATTCTTGTCATTGACATTGCTCACGGGCATTCAAAGTATGCTGGGAAAACCTTAGATTATCTGAAAGAAACTTATCCTCATGTGGATGTAATGGCAGGAAACATCGCAACAAAAGATGCAGCAAAATACTTTCTCAGCAAAGGTGCAGATGCCGTGAAAGTAGGTGTAGGACCAGGAAGTCTGTGCACCACAAGAATAATGACTGGTGCAGGAGTTCCTCAATTAACAGCAATAATGGATGTTTATGAAGAAACAAAGGGGGAAATTCCTATATGTGCAGATGGAGGAATAAAAAAACCAGCAGATATTGTAAAGGCATTGGGGGCAGGAGCGGATACTATAATGTCGGGTTATATCTTTGCAGGAACAGATGAAACTCCAGGAGAGATTGTTGAACAGAATGGAAAAAAGTTCAAACTCTATCGCGGCTCTGCGAGTTATGATGTAGCTGTGAAAAAAGCAGAGCTCGATGGAGAGAAAGATAAAAAAATAATAAACATCGAAGGAGAAAAAACTCTCGTTCCTTACAAAGGTCCTATTTCCCCAATAATAGAAGAATATCTAGGAGCACTGGCATCTGGAATGACTTATATAGGGGCAGGAAATATGAAAAAATTAATTGGCAAGGCAGATTTTATAGAAAATACTCATTCAGGGATAAAAGAAGGAGAGGCAAATGCTCTCCTTGATAAGGATTTCTGCTAAATTAAATATAAGAACATAATAGAACAGGATAAGACATGGCAAAACCTTTTTTCGATATCTTCTCAAAGCCCAAAAGAATAAGGCAAAGGCAAGAAGAAGAAAAGCAGAAGATAATAATAGATTACAGGGAGAGAAATTCTCTTGTTGTTTCAAGCTTAGTTGAACTCGGATTTGAGACTGAATTCAGAGAACTGAAAGTGGCAGATTATCTCATAAACAACGTAGCAATAGAGAGAAAAACCATTTCTGATTTCATAAATTCCATAATAAATAAAAGAATAATAAGACAGTTAGAAGAATTAAAGCAGTATGAAAATAAACTGCTTATAATTGAAGGAATAGAAGAACAGGAATTGTACAGCGATGATACAGACTCTGAAAGCAGACTGATACATCCCAATGCTATTCGTGGATTTTTGCTTTCAGTGACAATAAAACACAAAATCCCTGTAATTCTCACAAAGAACTACGAAGACACAGCAAGATACTTGGCAGTATTGGCGAGAAAAAAAGAAAAAGAGTCTTCTCTGAATGTAACAAAGAAAAGCCTGAACAAAAAAGAAAGACTCCAGTTTATCTTAGAAGGCTTTCCTGGCATAGGCCCAAAAACTGCAAAAAAACTTCTCTCTCACTTCAAAACAATAAAAGCCATATCTAATTCTTCTATAGAAGAGATAGCAAAAGTCATAGGAAAAAAGGCAGACATTTTCAAATTGTTAGAAGAGGAATATTGATTATTAATCCAAATTGTAAATCTCAAGGTTCTCATAAATCGGCTTCTCTTCTGTTAGGATTGATTTTTTAAGCTTAAAATTTTCAACAATAAATTTCATTTCAGGAAGTTTTATCTTTCTTATCTCTTCTAAAAACTTTCTTTTATCTCTCACAGATTTAATTCTAGCGATTGTTAAATGAGACATAAATCTTTTCTCTTTTTCAAATAAACCAGAGAGCTTTTCATCCACTTCCCTCTGGAATTCATCGCATCCTTTAATGTGCAGCCAGACAATCTTAATGAATTTTTCAGAAAAAACATCCATAGAATCTATCTCTGCTCCAAATTGTTTCAGTTTTATCTCTCTCAATTTTTCTTCAATTTCCTCTATTTTATTCTCATCCACTTCTCCTAAGAATTTCAGTGTGAGATGTAAGTTTTCAAATTCTGTTCTCTTTCCTTTGAATTCTGGAAGAGAATTCTGAATTTCTACAATCTGTTCTTTAACAGGTTCAGGAATATCAATCGCGATAAAAGTTCTCATCTTAAATCAATTCAGCCAAAATCTTTGCACCGAGTTTAACTGTCACGTTGTCATATTTCTCATCTTTTTTTTCATTGATTTCTACTAAATCCATAGCTTTTAGAGTTTTTATTTTCTTTATTCTCTGAACGAGATAGAGAATCTGTCTGCTACTCAATCCTCCACTCTCAGGGTAGCCAGTAGCAGGAGCAAATACAGGATCAGCTATATCTATGTCCATTGAAACATACAGTTCTCTTCCATTAGCAAATTCCATTATAGTGTCACACATGTCCTGTAAATCGTTTGTGAGGTTCGCTATAGAGAGAGTCTTTATCTTATTTTCTCTGAGAAAATTTATTTCCTCTTTCCAGACATTCCTCAAACCAACTAACAAAATATTCTCTTTTGGAAATCCACTCTCTATCAGTTTTCTCAGCCACTCTTCATGCGTCGGCTCTCTCATTGGAGGCATGCAGTCAGCATGGCTGTCAAACACAATCATACAAGGCTCTTTCTTCTCTGAATTGCAATAATCCAAAAAAGCCTTTCCAGTAGAATAACTGATAGAATGGTCTCCTCCTAAAAAAAGGACTCTCGGTTTTGTATTGAAAGTTTCTAAAGAGTTTTTATAAATAAGCCTGTTACTCAACTCTAAATTGCTATTATCCAAATGAATTTCCTCCAAGTCTAGCAGAGAAGAATCGATTATATTTCCTTGTTCGTTGCTGTGAATCTCTCTTAAAGCCTTGATTATAGCATTCCCTGACTTTTCGCAGCCCTTGGTTTTTCCTAATCCGTTGATTCCAGGGACTTTGACAATGAACATGAAATTAGCTAATAAAAAGGCTTTTTAAGTTTTCACTCTGGAACCAAAGCCAAAAAGCTGTATTTCTCCATTCTTGCGAGTTGTTGGACCTGTTCTAACTTGACTTCCTTTATCCTCTTCTCAAAGTCATAGAATTCTTTCGCATTCCCATCAATCTCATGCATGAGCAATCCAATCAACTGCAACTGGGACTCTTCCATAGAGATATAATAATTTCCTATCAGTTGCTCCTTAACTTGTTCCAGTTCTTTTTCTGTCAAACTTTCTGCAACCTTCTTGAATTCTTTCAAGATTATTTCCTTTACGAGTCCAACGTTCTGTTTCTTTGTTCCTACATACACTGAATTGTAGGAAAAGAACTTGTTGATGTTTGAATCTCCTTTAACAGAATATGCGAGATTTCTTTTTTCTCTTATCTCGCTGAACAATCTAGAAGACATCCCTCCAGCCATTAAAGTACTTAGAATTTCTGCAGCATAGCTTCTCTTGTCTGTCGATAAGGGTGTGTGGTAAGCAAAAATCAAATTAGCTTGATCTATGCCTTTTCTCTTTTCTATTTTAATTGCATTTTTTGGAGAAAAGTTTATTTTAGGAACTTTTCCTTTTATTTTTCCAAAGTTTTTTTTCGCGAATTCGAGAATATCTTCTAAATTTACATCTCCTACAACTCCCAGGATCATATTGTTCGGCTGATAGATTTCCTTGTATCTAGAGATGAGTTTTTTTCTGTCAATTGTCTTCATGGTTTCATAAGTTCCAATCAGGTTTTTTCCAAGAGTTCCATTATAAAGCTCTCTTTGGATGTTATCCAGAACATAGACGTGCGGGCTGTCTTTTCTCATCTTGATTTCTTCAAATATCACCTTCCTCTCCTTTTCCATTTCTTTTGGGTCAAATAGAGGATTCTTAACCATATCACCCAAAACTTCTAAAGCGACATCCAAATATTGGGAAGGCATTCTGCACCAATAAGCAGTTATTATTTCATCTGTAAAACCATTTAACTCTCCCCCTCTCTTTTCTATCTCTTCTGCAATCTGTTTCGCATTTCTCTTTTTCGTGCCCTTGTAGAGCATGTGCTCTATGAAATGAGAAATGCCTTTCTCCTCAATTGTTTCGTTTATTCCTCCATTTCTGACTGCAAATGCAACAGCTACAACAGGAATCTCTCTCTTTTCAAAAAAGACAGTCATGCCATTATCCAGAATTTTTCTGTAAAATTTGTGTCTCATAATTAGAAAAAAATAATGAAATATATAAATTATTTGTTAAATACTAGATGCCTCTCCCTATGAAATTTCCAAATTCAAAGGTATGTTTCATCTGCGAAAGATAATATATCTTTCGCCTCCAAGCTCAAAATCTTCCAGCAGATTAAAGTTCTTTTTTATGAAATCGACAATCCAGTTCCTCTTTGCCCTGAATCTCTTTCTCTGCCCCAAGCTCTTAGTTGCAAAACTAATAACAATTCTATCTGCAATTAGAACAATTTCAGAAATTAATTCTTTTGAATAGTCTTCTTTTAAACTTTCCAGAGCATCTATAACTTTAAATAAAAAAACCACTCTGGGCTTTTTCTGCCTTTTTATTATTTGTTTGACTTTTTCCAAATCAAAAAGGCTCGAATGAATCGCCTTAGCACTTATCTTCTTACTCTTAAAATAATGATTCATCAGTTCCACGAGCTGTCCAACACCTTCTATTGCTGTGTATCTTATTTCTGTATTAAAAAACTTGTAAGAAAAGCCATTGATTCCTGCTCCTAAGTCAATGACACTCGCTTCTTTATAATCTCTAAAAATTCTTTTATAAATTTCTTCATAATAAGGAAGCCTCTCTCTTGTAGAAATGTGCTTTCTCAGAACCCATTCTTCCTCTTTGTTTTTTAAAGATAACAATTTCTTGCTGACAAATGCACTGAATATCTCTCTTAACAATTCCCTTGTCAATCTTATTTTCTCTTCCTCACTTACCTGCTTCTTTTGAAAATGACTGAAAGCCAGTTCAATATCTTTTTCAGGTAATTGAGAGAATTCCCTTTTTTCTCTTATCTTAGAAAGGATTTCTTTATTCATTATGTTTTTAAGTTTGATACATTTTAAATTATTATGCCTACCAATGTCCATCCAGAATATGTCTATGCAGAAAAAGAGTATCTTCTAGCAGAAACTGACGAGCAGCGATTAAGAGCTTTAGAGAAAATGATTTCTCGTGCCCCTCGCCATAAAGGAGGAGAAAATCTGAGAGCACAACTGAAATTGAGATTAAAGAAGCTCAAAGAAAAAATGGCTATAGAAAAGAAAATGAGAAAATCTGCTAGACAAGGAATCGGAATAAAAAAAGAAGAGATGCAGGCTGCAATAATAGGAAAAACTCAAACAGGAAAATCCTCTCTTCTCTCTCTTCTCACAAATGCTCATCCAGAAATCGCTGATTATGATTTTACAACAAAGGCTCCTGTTGTAGGAATGCTCGACTACAATGGAGTAGGAATTCAGTTAATAGAGGTTCCTGCAATTAGCTCAGAGTATTATGACAGAGGCATAGTAAATAGCGCAGATACTCTATTAATCCTGATAACAGATTTCAGCCAAATAGAAGAAATTGAAAAACAATTAGGAAAGTCAAATGCAAAAAGAATAATTGTGTTTAATAGTATTAACAAAACTTCTGAAGAACTGAGAAAAATTGACGCTAAATTAAAATCCAAAAGATACAATTATGTGATAACTGATTTAAAAGATAAAAGTATAGAAGGTTTAAAAGAAAAACTCTTTCAGAGTTTTGAAAAAATGAGAATCTACACAAAAGAGCCAGGAAAAGCTAAATCCGATAAGCCTATAATTCTTGCTCCAAACAGCATTGTGAGAGATGTCGCAGAGAAAATCCTAAAAGGATTTTCAGATAGAGTTAAAGAAACGAGAATCTGGGGGCCTTCTAGCAAATATCCTGGACAAGTCGTAGGCTTGAATCATGAACTGAAAGATTTAGATGTCGTGGAATTCAAAACGAGATAACTAACTATTTGTAATTCTTCCTTATCGGAGCAATTATCTTCTCTAAATATTCTATTACTGCATTCTTCAAATCCATCGGATGTAATCTTCCTTCCTTGTAATCTCTCTCGAGTTTCTCATAGCTCTCGAATCTCGTGTTCCCACCAAACTTCTCTGGCCTTTCTATTTCTAATTCTTCAAATCTAGGAAAAAGAATCAATTTAGCAATCTGCAGAACAGGATTGTCCCTTGTTCCTCTTGCAGGACAATACGCATCTCCAATTGTTTTCTTTATTTCTGTATAGGAATCTGTCACGCTTATTCCTGAACCCTGGATAGATTTGCTCATTTTCTCTCCAGGCCCTTTTAGGGAAGTAATCAGCGGAGTGTGGATTGCTATGAACTCGTGATTGAGAATTTTTCCCATGTCTTTTCCAAGCATGTGTACTTTTCTCTGGTCCATTCCCCCAAGCGCAACATCTAATTTCAAATGTTTTATATCTGCAACCTGCATCAAAGGATACCAAAGCTGAGAAATACTGGCATTTTGAACATCACGAGCAATCTCCTGCATGCTCCTCAGCCCTCTCTGTATAGTACTAGATTGAGCTAGTTTCATCACATCTAACTGGTATTCTTTACTGAATTCATACTCGCTTCCAATAACAACTTCAGCATTGATTCCTATGGCTCTGATAGTTTTCTTCCAGTTCTCGACTTCTCTTTTTACTTCTTGCTCAGAACCTTTTCTATTCAGCAAGGCATGGATGTCTGCCAAAAGAATTACAATTTTAAAACCTGCTTTTTCCAAATCCATAAGTTTGGTTATCGTAACAAAATGTCCTAGATGCATTGGCCCTGAAGGTTCATAGCCACAATAGACTCGAGGTTGTTTTTTCTTTTTTAACAAATCCTTCAAGGCTTCTAAACTTATAATTTCCTCTGTATTTCTCCTTATCAATTCAATTCTCTCATCCATATCCATTACCATTAAGCACACAAATGATTATTAATTATTAAACCTTTTCCTGATAAATTAAAATGTTCATTGAGATTTTAATCTCAACCTTGATTGGAGTTTTTGCTGGAACCATTACTGGCTTGGTTCCGGGAATTCACATAAATCTCGTTGGAACAGCTCTTGTCACGCTTTCTGCAACTGCTTTTGCTGTTGTAAATCCAATCTATTTAATTTGTTTCATAGCAGCAATGGCAATTACACATACTTTCATTGACTTCATTCCTTCTATTTTTCTTGGATGTCCAGATACTGACACTCAGCTCTCTGTTCTCCCAGGACACGAATTGTTGAAAGAAGGAAAAGGCTATGAGGCAGTAATGCTGACTGCGAGAGGAGGAATTTTTGCAATTTTCCTCTTTCTCCTTCTTTCCTTCCCTCTTGCATTTATTTTTTCAAAGATATACTCTCTAATTCATTCTTTAATGTTCTGGATTCTGTTAGCGACTTCTTTTATTTTAATTTTCACAGAAAAAAAGAAGCTCACTGCGCTTTTTGTATTCGTGATTTCCGGCTTACTCGGATTGTGTGTTCTGAATTCTTCTGTTAAAGAGCCTCTCCTCCCTCTCCTCACAGGACTTTTCGGAAGCTCTCTGCTCGTTGTCAGCATAAAAAACAAAATTCAGATTCCTTCTCAAGAAATTACAGCTCCAAAAAGCAAAATGCTCAAGCCTTTGATAGGAGCCATAATTGCCTCTCCTCTCTGTGGTTTTCTTCCAGGATTAGGAAGCGGACAGGCAGCAATTCTTGGGAATAGCGTTTCAAGAACAGATAAAAAAGGTTTTCTCAGCTTGATAGGAGCAACGAATATTTTAGTTATGGGTTTATCTTTTGTTTCTCTCTATGCGATTTCTAAAACAAGAACAGGAGCAGCTGCAGCAATACAACAGATAATAGGAACTCTCTCTTGGAAACTCCTTCTTATAATTATGCTTGTCGTTCTACTCAGTGGAATAGCTTCTTTCTTTCTCACAAAAATCTTAACCAGGTTTTTCGCTAATAAAATAAAGAACGTGAATTATTCTGCTCTGTCTATCTTCACACTCGTTTTTCTTCTCATAATAACCTGCATTGTGTCTGGGCTTCTTGGAGTTATTGTCTTAATCGCTTCTACTCTAACAGGAATCTACTGCAATTCCCTTTCAGTAAAGAAGACTCACATGATGGGCTGTCTGTTAATTCCAACGCTCCTCTTTTATTTCCTGGAAATGATTTGAATAAAAAGATTTATTTACCCTTTTTCTTTTTTATACTAACAAAGGAGGCAAAAGAGAAGATAAGATGGCAACTGAAAAAAAGATGGATCAGTCTGATTTTGGGAAAATCTCAAAAGAGCTCACAGCTTATGCTGAAATCGTAAGGTCTAGGCAAGACCAAAAACAGATTATAATGAATGATTTCAACAAAGAGCGAAAGAGGTATAAGGCTGGAAAGATTTCCAAGAAATCCTTGATTTCTTCTGTACCGAGAGTCAGAAAAGAATTGCAGAGGCTGAACAACGAGATAAGAAAGAATATAAAGAATCTTCAAAGAACAGCAAAGAAGACAGAGATTTTCGCTGCAAGGCAGACTCCAAAGAAGTTCAAGGTGTCTCTGTCTGGAATAAGCCTTTCTGGCACAAAGAGAAAGAAACACAGAAAACATAACAGGTCTGTTAAAAAGAAATCTGCTACTAGAAAAAAGAAATAAAACTTTTTTTATTTTTATTTTTTGAATTTTTTAAAACCACTTGTCTATAGATTCCTGCTTTTCGATTTCTTTTCCGAAGATGCTGTCTATATTTTCTTTTATGATTTGCAGGTTCTGTTTAATGTAATTAGAAAGATTGTATCTCTCTGCTAATTCTAATGCAGGCTCTAAATATTTCTTTATTCCTCCTTCATTGATTGTGAATATTATTTTTCCTCCACACTTCTGGCAGACTCCTGTTAGAGGAGGACGCCTCATGATTTCATTACAAGCCACACATCTGAACCCTTGCATAGAGAACTTTCTCAGATTACCTTTCAAATCTTTGAGGAAATGTCCATCTATTATGAGTTTAGCAGTATCTGAAGTATCAACAGCACGAATTTTTTCAACTAAATCCATCTGATGATGGACTTTGTCCTGCATGGTTTCCAAGAGTTTGTAAGAAGAACACAGAACTCCTTCATTGAAATTGTCTGTCTCATGTGTGTGTCCTATGCCAATGAAAGGATTTTTCCCCTCTCTCAAAAAGGCTCTCACATTAGGAATTTTTATTTCAGAGGAATGTTTTCTGCTCTCAGCTAACTGATAGAGCTCGAGAGGATACTCTTTCGTGAGTTCAAAATCCAGAATCTGGTCATCGACTTCTCCAGCATCAATTCTAGAATTCAGAACTAGAGGAGCATCCTGTGTTCCTCCTCTGTGTTCAGGAAGAAATTTCCTAGAAAAGTTGAGAAGCACATCTCCCAATAACATTATGGCTGCTTCATCTCCATCACAATCCCTTCTTATTGCTGCGTGCATATAAGGACTTGCAAGTAGTCCGAGAGTGTTCGAGAATCCTATAAATCTGCATATCACACCAGCACAGTTGTGTGGAGCCATGCAAACTCCTATCTGCCCTACTAAATCCTCTCTTCTTCTTACATTATAATACGGCTCCAAACCGTAAAAGTCAGTTAAAAGAGAATCAACAAAACTACACACCCTAACAAAAACCTCATCTGCCCTCTCGTCAGTAGACTCTGCAGAACTCGGAAGTATGACATCATGGGGCATCAGCTCAAGAATCTGATTTTCCTCTCTCAGCTCTTCCCCGTAAATATCTTTATCATATCCTAGTTCTTTTAGTTTTTCTATGCTCACAAAAATCTCTTTAGGCTTGAACGCAACAATAGGTAATTCTGTTGCATCATATCTGATTGTTCCGTCCTTATTCACTTGTAGGTTGTAAATCGCTCTCAGCATTCCCTTGCAGAGATTCTCTATATCGTGATCCTGTGATGAAGTTCCTCTAACGCCTTTAATCAGAGGAGGAATGTCCAATTTTGAAAGCTTCAGTTTCTCAACAGCCTTGTCAAAAAAATATTTTATATCCAAATCAAGAATGTTATGTCTTTGAGCCACTCCGTGTTCCTTACATGTTTCAAGAGACGCTCTTCCGCATTCAGTGCAATAAAAGAGTTTTCTCGTTTCCTTGCCGCAATTTTCGCAACTGGAATATATAGTTTCCTTTCTGCACTGTTCGCAGTAATAGATTGGGAAAGAGCTCCTCACTGTGCCAGTTTCAACTGCGGCCTGAACACTCCTCAGCCTTCCCCCTTCTCTTCCTACAGGAAAAAGGATATTAGGACTCCCGACCAGTTTCCTCAGTTTTGCTTTTTCAGGTCTTCCCATTCTTGCTCCTATGAATTCTCCTGCCTTGTCCTTGATTACGAATTTAGAAATCGAATTTATTACCTCCAAAACAGAAGCCTCTGAAAAAAACTTGTTTTCATCCACAAACTCAGAAAGAGAAAGTTCTTTTTCCAACGAAACTTCTATTCCTAGATTAGAAAGTAGAGCCTTGCTGTTTATCTCGTTTAGCACAACGTTTTCTATTGTGACTTCGTGCTCAATTCCTAAGAGTTCTAAAGCTCGCTTGCCTGTTTTAAATTTTTCCTGGTCTATCTTTGTATAAGGAAAAATTATCTTGCCGTTGAGCCTCGCATTTTTCAGCCACCTTACAAGTCCAAGCAACTCTTCTCTGGAAATCTCCGTCCAATAAAAGATATAAGCCGGATGGAGAGGAATTCCCAGCTCTCTACTCAACTGAGCTGCTTTTTCAAAAGGCACATTGAAACAGTCTATACCTCTTTCCCTTTCTGTATCTTTCTGCCGAAGTTCTAGTTTCCACCACTCTTCCACATATCCTGGCTTTATTAGGACAGAATTCCTGTTCGCAACATCGCTGAAGGGAAATAAGATATCTCCGAGATAGATTATCTCTTCTACATCAGGATAGAGTTTTCTGGCTTCCTCTCTGCTCTTTATTTTTTTAACGCTTCCGTTGAAGAGTTTCACTATAGGTCCTTCGATAGAATCACAGGAGGTTACTACGCATCCTTTGCTCGGCTTTTCTATTTTCAACTGCGTTCCTATAGCAATAAAGCCGTCTGTTATTCCCATTGTTGCAGGATGAAGAGAAGTTGCGCTAAAGCCAGAAACCCTGCTCCTTCCATATCTAAATCTGAATGCTCCTGACCTCGAAGGATGCCCAAACACAGGCCGACCTGCAACCAAATCATGAATATAAGTCGGAGATTCGTCTGCTTTTCCAATCTCCCTTTTTTCGTGTATCTTTACATACTCTTCAAGAAAATCAAATCCAGTAGATTTGAAACCTTTTGTTTTTAATTCCTTCAACAATCGAAGTCCTTTCTTTGCTTTTTGGGCAAGTCCTTCTGAAAAAATCAGGCACATTCCGCCTCTTATTAAGTTCGTGTTCACTCTCGCTAAATTCTTGTAATTGCTGACCTCCATCTTTTCTGTCGGGTCTCCATCAATCTGAATCGGCAGATTTCTAGCCAAAAAAATCGCTTCTTCTACTGTCGGAAGATATTGCAGATTAGTTATAAACTCATGATAATCATAGTTTTCTGCTACGTATCTCTTCACTTCCTCTTCACTAGGGTCGTATTTTTCATAGCCGAACATCTCTCTTAGATAATCAATCAACATTAACACAACACATGCTGCTGTAGTTCCTGCGCTCCTTATTGGACCAGAAAAGCTCACAATGAAATAATCTTTGTTGTTTCTCGTTTTTCCAAGCCTTATTCCTGTATAACCTTCTATAGGACTTGAAACAACTCCAAGAGTCGTATAAGCAAAACCGATTCTTATTCCGGCATCAATAGCTTCCAGCATGCTAGAAAATTTACAGAATTTCTGTTTGGCAACCTCTTCTGCAATCTTAAAAGAAACCCCCATGTTTAATTTTCCGAATTCCTTTTCCAGTTCAAGGATTCTCGATGCTATTCCAGAATTTTCCATTTGTGGATATATCGTTCCTATTAGCCCAACGACTTTTTCTGCAAGGCTTCTCGCTAAAGGAATTTCTACTTTGTTAACAGGATCCAGGTTTTTAGCTCTCGCCTCTCCAGCTATATCATAAACTTTCTTCACGCTTCTGTCCAGATTGAGGAAATACTGTTGCGGGTTCATATCAACTTAAAAGAAGCATCGCTGCTTCATATTTGGATTTAATTAAATTCTTAGATTCTCCTAAGCATAACTTGTCCCATTTCCTCTGGAGTTTTTCTCTCACAGAATTTCTTGCTTCTTGTTGGCTTAAGTGTTCATAAACAAATGCTGCCTTAAAAATTCCTGGGATATTATCAAAATTGCTGATAGTATCTGCATCAGAAATAATCTTTTCTTCTAGACTAACTCGATGATTATTAACAGAACCTCTATGATTTAATATGCACAATTTGACTTTTTCAATTTTCTCAGGAGAATAATTCAAATCTTCTAACTTTTTTCCAGCAATTTCCGCTCCTGTAATGTGATGGTTTTCTCTTCCATAGATTATAGAGCCAATATCATGTAGCCATGCAGCTATTTCAACAACTTCTGCATCTGCTCCTAACCCCTGGGCTAATTCAACGGCATAATTTCTCATAGGAACCAAGTGAAATACATAAGGCTCATAACCATATTTAGCAGTAGGTTTTCTGCTTTCTTCTTCAACAAATTTTCTAACTTTTTCAATTAAGTTTCTCATATTAATTCTCCTAAAACCTCTCTCCAATTTTTAACTCTAACAACGCTTTCAGGAAGATTTCCGTTCTGATTCCAGGGATAATCTCCGAATAAAATTCCCCTTATTCCAATAGTACAACAGTGATTTATATAATCCAGTGAATCAT